>ENA-UOZI01000031-UOZI01000031.1-food-metagenome-genome-assembly--contig:-NODE-31-length-82653-cov-7.738444_pt1 | contig 82653 bp, 85 predicted proteins | sample MGYA00249871_ERZ772729 | MGnify/ENA primary metagenome ERZ772729 (study PRJEB29005, sample SAMN08379449) | food metagenome | isolation source: cheese - non spiked | study: EMG produced TPA metagenomics... | reverse complement strand
AAAGTTACTGACAAATACTCCGTCAGTAACTTTTATTCTTAATAACTACTTATAAGTAAATATTAATTGCTTGTTTTAGCATAGGCCGCAGATTGAGTTCCAGCTTGTCGTCCAAAGATAACAATATCAGCAACAGCGTTACCACCAATGCGGTTACCACCATGGAGACCACCTGTAACTTCTCCGGCAGCATATAATCCTTGAATTGGACTACCATCTTTTTTCAAGACTTGAGTATTTGTATTAATTTTTACCCCAGCCATTGTATGGTGAATTCCTGGAGCCACTTTTATGGCATAATACTTACCTGATACTTCAGTAGTCATTCCTGTTGTACGACCAAAGTCTTCATCTTTTTTAGTTGATACAGCTTTGTTCCAACCATCAATTGTTGAAGTCAGTGCTTTTTCATTAATGTCGAGCTTGTCAGCAAGTCCCTTGATACTGTCAGCTTCAACGACCATATCTTTAGATATATACTGTTCAACTGCTTTTACTTTATCTTTAGTTCCTTCTCCAAAAATAACATAAGAATATTTTCCTGGTTGTTTAAGTTCAGCAGCAGAAACTTTATCACGAGTATCCATTTCATTAAAGAAACGTTTCCCTTTTTGATTTACAAGAATCGCCCCTTCACCACGAATTGATTCTGAAACAAGATAACCTGTTTTTTGGAATACAGTTGGATGAATTTGAATTTTATCCATGTCAACTAATTCCCCACCAAGTTCTGAAATCATAGTAATTCCGTCACCAGTTGAACCAGCCGCATTTGTTGTCACATAATCTTTAAGGTCAGGACGATATTTTGCAATCATTTTCTTATTTGCACCGAATCCACCTGTTGTAACAACGACTGCTTTAGAAGAAATATCTTTAGTTTCACCCTCAATCTTAACTTTAACTCCAGATACTTTACCATCTTTTTCAGTAATTTTGGTAACATCACTATTTACAAATAAGGGAATATTTCGTTTGGTAATATTTTCTTCAAGACCTTTTACCAAATAACCACCAACTGCTGAACCATCATGTGGTCGGTGAGTTCTTGAAACTGACATTCCCCCTGTCGTAGTTAAATTATCTAAAACAATTCCATTTGTATTTAACCAATCAACAGCACCAGCCGAGTGGTCAACAAAATAACGAAGGAGTGCCTTGTCATTCGTACCACCACCACCTTTGAGCGTTTCTTCATAAAATTTATCATTTGAATCAGCGACACCTTGTGCTTTTTCGACTGATGTTTCTGATGCGTTCAAACCAGCTGAGGCTTTTGAAGTATTTCCACCAGCAATTGGCATTTTTTCTAAAATGACTGGATTCATTCCAGCATCTTTTGCTTCAATTGCTGCAGTCATTCCAGCCCCACCAGAACCAACAATAATCACATCGTATTTATCACTTAAAGTAGAAGGATCAGCATAGATGTTTGATTTACTTGCACCAGCCGAGGTTTCAACTTTCTGAGACGAACTTGATTGTCCTTTTGTATTCTTTGTATTACTCCCACAAGAAGTCAAAGAGAGGCCCACAAGCGTTAGCAAGCCTAGTTTAGTCCAAATTTTCATAAATTACTCCTTTTGTGTTAAAATTCACATAGTTATTATAACAAATTTTTAGCAACTTTCCAAATATCTATAAAATTTTTAGCTGTCATTAAAAATATTTTCAGAATAAATCACAAAAAGTACTGACAGAATCGTCAGTACTTTCCATTTTTACTTATAAAGATTTATGAGTTCGATTGTAACTTAGAATAAGGCTGAGCATGTAGCATCCAACGCACTCCGTACTTGTCAGTAAAATCACCCATTTTTCCACCCCAGAATTGATTTTCAAAAGGTAAATTAACAGTGACTGTCCCCGATTCAACAGCCTTATTCCAAAAAGCATCTGCTTGTGAGACCGCTTGTTCGTCTTCCGAATCTAAATCAATTAAAATTGAAATGGAATCATAAACAAGAGGATCAACTTTCATAAAATTATCCGCAGCCATAATGGTTGAACCTAGAATGTCACATTGAGAATGCATTGTTAAATCTGAAGCCTTCTCAATTGGAACCCCAAATTGTTCAGCTTGTTCTTCAGCCAGAGGCAGTCGTGAAATATTTGTCGCTCCAAGAACATCTTTATAATAATCTAATGCTTCCTTCGTATTATTAAAAGTAAGATAAGGGTGAATATTAGCCATAGTAAGCTCCTTTTCTGATAAAATTTTATAGTAATTACAACTTTAATTCTATAACCAGTTTACCACAAGAAAGCGCTTCAATCCATTAATTCTGCTTGTCTATAACAATAATCTGCGTGATCATTAATCACTCCTACAGCTTGCAAGAAAGCATAGATAACCGTTGAACCTGTAAATTTAAAACCGCGTTTCTTCATATCTTTACTCATTTTGTCAGAAAGTTCATTTGTTGCTGGAATTTCTGACTCATCATTAACTTGATGCTGTAAAACTTTTCCGTCAGTAAATGACCAGATGTACTTATTAAAGGAGCCAAATTCTTTTTGAATTTCTAAAACTTTTTGAGCATTAACAATCGCCGCTTTAACCTTTAATTTATTTCTGATAATTCCCGCATTTTGTAAAAGTTCTTGTTCTTTATTCTCGTCATATACTGCTATTTTTTCAATTTCAAAATTATCAAAAGCTTCATAAAAATTTTCTTGTTTATTTAATATTGTTGCCCAAGAAAGCCCTGCTTGATTTAAATCAAGGACCAATTTTGCAAAAAGTTCCTGATCATTATGTAAAGGGACTCCCCAATAAGTATCATGATAATGAATCATTTTATCAGTTGACAAACACCAATTACATCTTCTTAATTCAGTCATTTCTACCTCTATCCAATCACTTTACATAATAGTTATTATGCAAAATCAATAAAATTTCTTTTCCCAATGCTCTCCATCAATCTCATAAACAAATTCTGAGTAAGTTGAGTGAAGCATCATGTCTGCCATTTCAAGAAAACTACTTGCAAGATTCAAATTCGCTAATTGATTAATATCTTGCCAAAAAACTTTTCCTTCATCTGTTTCATTAATTAATTGACCAGAGAATTCTGTTGTTGAATAAAGAAAAACCATATATCTTCTGTTCTTCTCAGGTTCAAACCAATCCTTAACTCCACAAAGTTTTAAATTTGTGATATCAAGTCCAGTTTCTTCCTTAATCTCTCTTATTGTTGACGGAACAAGAGCCTCACCTTTTTCCAGATGTCCTCCAGGAAAAGCAATTCCAGTCCATGATTTTTTACGCTCTTGAACAAGAACTTTATGGGTTTTTTCGTCAATAATGGCACACATATTTGTCAATTCGACTTGTTCTAACTCATGATAAGTCATTATTTTTTCACTACTTTTTCTATTTTTTCTCAATTGGAGCCATTGCTGCTAATAAACGTTTCATTCCGACTTCTGGGAAATTAATCTTGAGTTCCATATTTTTACCAGAACCAGAAATTCCTAATACCATACCTTCGCCCCATTTACGGTGAATCGCTGTATCGCCAATTTGCCAATCTTCTGTTTCAGAATTATTAATCGTCGCTTGAGCTGCAGTTGGATTAATGACTGCTTTTCTTTGATGAAGCGCATCTGACATCGAGATCCCACTGGCAAAACCACCAGATTTATAAGAAGCATTGAAGCTTGAATTTGCTTTACGAGCAATCCCAGCATATTCTAGTAATTCATCATCAATTTCCGAAATAAAACGGCTGGGACGATTATAATTCGTTTTACCATAAAGCACACGTTGATTGGCATTCATTAAGTAGAGCGTTTCTTCTGCCCGTGTAATTCCAACATAAGCCAAACGACGTTCTTCTTCCAACTCATCAATATCTTCATTTACCCGTGATAAAGGAAAAATGTTTTCTTCCATTCCAATTAAGAAAACAATTGGAAATTCCAAACCTTTTGCCGCATGCAGGGTCATCATTGTTACTTGGTCAGATTCTTCCTCATAAGCATCTGTTTCAGAAAGCAAACTAACTTCGTTAAGGAAACGGCTCAACTTATCTAATCCAGTTTCAACAATTGGCTCTCCCGTTTCTTCATCTAGAGGAATTTCTGATTTTTCATCAAACCCTTTAGTTACTGACAAGAATTCTTCAATATTTTCAATTCGTGCTTGATTTTCGATACTTGGCATCATTTGCAAAGCTTTGACATAGCCAGTACGCTCTAACATTTCTTCAACTAATTCTGTGATTGTTGAACTTTCACTATGGGTTCTCAACAAATCAAAGGCCATTGCCAAATTATAAATCTCACCAGCCGCTTTTCCACGAATATCGGATAACATAATATCAAAACTTGAATCTGCTAAAGAAAGTCCACGACTGTCAGCAAAACGACGTAATTTTTCTAATGCCCCCGGACCGACTCCTCGTTTAGGTTCATTAACAATTCGTTCAAAACTCATATTATCCGCTGGATTTGCTACTACATTTAAGTAAGCAATAACATCACGAATTTCCTTACGTGAGTAGAATTTAGTTCCCGCAACCATTGTATAGGGAATATTAGATTTAACAAAAGAATCTTCAATTGTCCGAGACTGAGCATTAGTCCGATAAAGCACAGCATAGTCAGCATAAGAACGTCCTGAACGAATGCCTGATGTGATAATTTCAGAAACCTTATTTGCTTCTTCTTGTTCATTTCCAGCGCGGAAATAAACAATCTTATCTCCAGCATCATTTTGCGTCCAGAGTTCTTTTGGTCGACGTTTTAAATTATTTTTTATAACATTGTTTGCCGCATCAAGAATTGTTTTTGTTGAGCGGTAATTTTCTTCAAGCAAAACAACTTTAGCTTTTGGATAATCTTTTTCAAAGTCTAAGATATTTTGCATATCTGCTCCGCGCCAACCATAGATTGATTGGTCAGCATCCCCAACGACACAGATATTTTGAAAACGACTGGCTAAAAGTTTAACCAACTGATATTGTGCATGGTTGGTATCTTGATACTCATCAACATGAATATATTGAAATTTTCCTTGATAGTAAGAAAGGACATCCGGGTTTTCATCAAAAAGGCGCAACGTCTGCATGATTAAATCGTCAAAATCCATTGATTCTGCTTTTCGTAATTCTTTTTGGTAAATCTTATAAACACGCGCAACAACCATTTCATATGGATGTCTAGCGCTTGTTTGAGCTTCATAAGCTGATTCATCTAATAAATCATTTTTAGCATTTGAAATCGCATTTAAAAGCCCTTTGGGTTCCCATTTTTTAGGATCTAAATTAGCTTCTTTCAAAATTCGTTTCATCAACGATTTTTGGTCCCCTGGATCTATAATTGTAAAATTACGATTATAACCAATATGATCGGCATCACGTCTCAAAATTCTTACACACATTGAGTGAAAGGTCGCAATTAATGTATCTTGTGCTCTTGGAGTAAGTGATAAAGCACGCTCCCGCATTTCTTTTGCTGCTTTATTTGTAAAGGTAATCGCTAAAATATTCCAAGGATTAACCATTTTTTCATCAATTAAGTAAGCAATTCGATGAGTTAAGACACGAGTCTTACCCGAACCAGCTCCTGCCATAATCAATAAAGGCCCTTCTGTAGTTTGGACCGCTTCTGCTTGTTTTTCGTTCATTCCTTGTAATAGTGGATTCATTTTATTCTCCTAGCTGCAAATCATTATTAATTATATCATAAGTAAATCACTTAATGCGAGCCTCTTATAATCTTCTATTTTTATGGTCTAAGCCTAATAAATATGCTAACCCCTCCATAAGCTTTAATGGTATAATAAAAAGAAAAGGAATAAATTATGATTTTTTTATCAACTGTATTAATTTTATGTTGTACTTGGTATTTTTTAAAATTTTTAGCTCATTTTTCTCGTAAAATTCACGATGAGGTTCGAAAATTATCTGTCTATACTCATTTTCTTTCAAAATGGCTTCAGTCAGCTCCTGCAACATTTACCTATACCGCCATTTTTTGCGCTTTTACGCTAGTTCAAAGAACTGCACCGCAACACTTAATTAACATTCTAACGAACCATTCTTCAACAAGTATAGCCAGAGTTTCTGATAAACCAATCTCTACTTTTTTTGATAGTGCTTTTTGGGTTGCGGATAACGGAGCAGGTCTCCTCATTTATGTTGTCCTTTTTTGGACCGTTATTGCTTGGGCAGAACGAAAATATGGTTCACCAAGAATGATTGTCATCACATTGTCTGGTCATATTTTAGCCAGTCTCACTACTATTTTTCTTGAACTTTGGGCAATAAATAGCGGACGTGCTCCCAGTTCTTTAGCAATGGCAACTGATGTTGGTGTTTCATATATTTTAGTTGCTGGTTGCGCTGCTGCCATCCTTATAATGAGAAAACGAATGTTTTATATTGGACTTATAATTTTAGGACTATTTATCTTACTTCCGTTATTCGTTGAACATAGTATTTGGGATATGGGTCATCTATTTGCGGCTTTTTTTGGCTTTATTTCTGCTAGATTACTCCTTAAATTATCACCTGTGCGTACGGTCAGTTCTCCTTACGAACTTCTTTTGAAATGTCGTTCAGAACTCTCCAACAAATAAAGACTAACCATATACCACCAAGCACCCCATTAATCTGCTGACCAAGAGGGCCTACTAACTGAGGAATTGCACCCGCAATGAAAGAAAGCAAAGTTGTAATTACAAAAGCAATGGCCAAAAGGAAAACAAATTTATTTCGATAAACTAAAAGTGAAAAAATCACTCCTGTAAGAATAAATAATAAGGCTAAAACACTTAATCCGTCATGTAAAAAGAGTTCAGGTGCTTTAAGAGGATTAGGAATTCCCTCACTGTGAGCAATATCAGCATAAGGAAAAAGTGTAGCTAAGCCTGTTGCTGCACCAAATCCCGCAATCGAAAGAAAAATTATGAGAAGACGTTTGTCTTCTCTTTCATTTTGTTTAAAAAGTCCCCACGCAAGTATCAAAGAAAAACAAGCGAAAAGAATATCTGTTAAGGTGAATAATTGATGATAAGGTTGATCAAGTGCAGAAAGTCCACTCAAAAGACTTGAGTTAACTACAGTTGGATTTAACCAAAATGCAAGAATCCAAGCATTGTACAATAAGGCAGCACAAATAGCAATAATGATTAAGTAATTACTTTTTTTCATTTTCTGAATCTACTCCTAAATCAGCTGCTTCAGTTGGTAAATAGAACTCTGCCATTGCAAAAGCAGGCAAACCATAACTGAGCGCTCTTTTTAACTCTGGCAAAGCATCTTCATTAGCTTCAGGGTCTGGAAAAACTTCTGATAAATCCATTAGAACTTCATCTTCAAGTAGATTACTAAGAAGGTTCTTTAAGGATTCAATTGATTGATAAGCCCATAAAACTGTTACTTTTGAATTCTGAATAGAAAATACCTTATCATATCCCGCAGCCAATGCCAAATAATCCTGCTTATCTACTTCAACAAATCTGTTTGATAGCAAATCTCTTCTAATTCTTGATAAATATTCTGTCCGTTCAATAAATTTTGTATGGTCTATTTTTTCGATATCTGTCAGTTCTCTTAGTGTTTTAGAAAGCATTTTCCATGAGTTAACCCGTAGACTCAATTCACCTGTTTGCGTGCGCATCAGATTTCCTTTAACCAATACTCTATCACCAATGGTCACATCTTTTTTCCATATTGCAAAATTTTCTAAACGATTTTCTAATTCAGCATATTCATTAAGAGTGTCACGTTTTATAACCAATTGAATTTTTGCTTGATTATCTGCCAAATCTGCAAATTGCATTGCGCCTCGGCCACGCAAACTAATTAACTTCCCATGAATGCTATATTCTTTTTCATCAAATTCATCAACTGATTCAAATTTATTTCTAAGGGTTTCTACTGATTCAGTTTCGCTATCGGGAAGACTAAATGGTGGAATGCCATTTTCTCTAAGATCATTTAATTTTTTTAGATAACTGTCATCATGACCAGCTTCATTCAATAATTCCAATCGTTTATTTTCTTCAAGTCGATGAACCTTTTTGATGAAATCTGATTTTTTCCACCAGCGATTTTCTGTTCTAGGGTCATAATCTCGTGAAAAGAAACTTTTGATTTTAGAAAAGATATTCGTCGGAACAAATCCTTCAGCTTGGCCAATTGCAAAAAGAACTGAAGTAAGAGAACCGCCATTATCATAACAAATATAACGAGTTCGCCATTCTGGCAAGTAAATATCATTTGAACGATAAAGTGATTCCAATTGGTACCAACGCGAAAAGAATTTCATTACAGTTCGTGCCGCTTTATCTAAGGCATTGGCTTGCAATGTTTCTCCGTTAATGAAGAATTGCCGTGCTGCTGCAAAGTTTAAACTAATTTCGCTTATCTCTTTTTCTTTAGCTGCTTCTATCAAACTGCTAATCATGAAAGTGACAGCTCCATTCATTGCCTCAGGAGAACGTCTCATCGTATCAAGCGACAGTTTATCTGACCCCACCGGAACAAAGGATAAAATTCCTTGAACTTTTCCAGCAGCATCGGATGCTGTTACAATCATTATTTGTTGGTCTGTTGGATCACCAAATCGACTTGAAGCCATTGAATAACCACGTTCATCACCATTTCGCCATTGTTCTGTTAATTTGGTTAAATCACTAAGTTCTGTAGCAGGAATTTCAGCCTGGCGACGAATCTTGACTTGATAGTTTTCTCTTTTTGCACGACGCATAACTTGTGCAACATCATGCATGGCTGGATTTTCAATAGAAAAGTCACGAACGATAACGACCGCTTCATCCCCGAATACAGTTGCGTTCAGCCCTAATTGAGCGTACATTTTTGCTCCTGCTTCAGAGGAGCCAATAACGCCTGGTGTCCAGCCCTGTGCTCGTGCAAGGTTGAGAAATGCTTCTCCCGCACTTTTCCATGATTTTTCATCTCCGATTGGGTCGCCGCTGGCTAACAAAACATCTCCAAAAAGATGATAAGTGATGGCAGCTTTTTTATTTTTAGAAAAGATAGCTTTCTTATCTCTGCGAGTCGCAAAGTATGCAAGTGAGTCATTATCACCATAATCTAGAATTAGCTGACGGATTGCTAGTTCTTGTTTCGCATTTGCCGAATGTTCTTTTTGAGTAGAGCGCGTGAATATGAGAAATGCGCTGATAAAACCAAGAAGCATTATGACTGAAATTGTAGTACTGACCCAAATATTATTTCCAGAGCTGTACGGGAAAATTTCCTGACCAAAAGGAAGAAGGTAACGGAAATCACTGACAGATTCTCTAAAAACGTAAGCAATTCTTTGAGCTAAGGATACAGAACCATGGAAAGTTAAAAATGAAACGAATACTCCGCCAATAATAGAGCAGACAAATCCTACAGCCGCAATAATTATACCTTTCCACCAAGTGCCATTCACAATTTTTGTTGGGAAGGCATTTCGAGATAAAATCATTAATACAGCTGTCGCAAGAGAAACAACTACTCCGAGAATAACAAATAAAAGTGAGAAGATAGAAAATTGTGACATGTCAAGTGCTTCTTTGGTCACAAGTCCAAAGAAATAGGCCAATAAGAAAATAAGACCAAATGCAACAAAAGCTAATTGGAAATAGATAATTTCTATCCAAAGTGCCAATCTTCTCCGGTGTCGAATTGAGCTTGCTAAAATAAATAGAACAATTGCATTAAAAATACTAAAATCGGTAGGAAGGGCAAAAAGATAGAGGAAACCAGATAATAGTTTTTGAACAGGAGGCATCAACCAGCCGACAATCCCAACTATTAAAGCATAAATTGAGGCAAATTGTAATAAATGCCCGAGAAGTTTTGCAGACTTATCCTGCCATGGTTTTACTCGTTTTAATCTTTGTTTTACCTTATCTTGCTTAACTTTAGCTGATTTTTTATTTTTCATAACTTCCTTCTATCAAATAACTTTTATCCAAAAATAATTAATATATGTCGTTATCATATCATTTTTTCAATAATTTTTCATCCATTTTTATATTTGGAGGATAATCAAAAACCTTGATTATTTACAAGGTTTTTTCATCTATCGTATTCTCTATTGAATCGCATCCATAAAGAAATTCATTAATTTTCATCAAGAGCAGGGGGATATTACGATTTACAAAATCTCCATGCATTTTCCCACCATAGGGCTGATAATCAAATTGTTCATCTGTCAACTTCATACGATAAGTTTTAAGTGCTAACTTCCAAATTTTTAACTGAATAATAAATGGATAAGTAATCGGAACTTGAGGGCTTGTTATTACTTGTATTTTTTCAGCTGATAAATTTGTTTTTTCCAATAATTGATTGAGCTTATCTACGAATGAAACAGGAATACAATCAAACATTAATTGAACATCAGCAGATTGCAACCAGGGACTACGATCTACAACAGGATCCATTGATACAAGTGCATAATTTCCAAGTAATCCATGGTAAAGTGCACCCATACCCCCGCGGGAAGAACCGGCACATAGTATATTCTCCCTAAGTATCCCTTCTTCTTCGGCTGTTTTTGCGATTAATTCCTGAATATTTTGTTCATAATCTCTAAAATTGGGAGTGTTGAGATAATAAGAACCATTAATTAAATTACTATCGGCAATTCTTAATACCACTGTATTTTTAGCAATATAGCCTGTAATTCCTTCAAAAGGATTAGGAAAGAAGTTTTCCCGAGCATTCCCGTGATTGTAGCTCAATAGTCCTGGGAACCAAACCAAAAGTTTTTTAGTAAAAAAATCAGGCTGGTTTTGCGAAAGCTCTAAATCATAAAAAACTCCTTTATATTGCTTTAATCCAATTTCTAAATCTTTTCTCTTAACAGCATAAGCCCGACCGGCATAATAACCGTCAATGGTTTTATCTTCTAAAAGAAGCTGACGTAGTTTTTCATTTGCCACTGACCCTGTTTCCATACATGCTGCAACTAAATCATTTTCAATCGGGCAAAGGCTATCAAAATAATCATAACCGATTAAATCAGTAGCAATCAAAGCAACTTGAAAATGTTCCATTCCTGGACGAAGCAAATGACTTTTTTGCATTTTTTCTATCTGACCTTCAAAAACACAAGTGATGTGCCCTTGACTATCTAAAATTAATAGCCGCCCATTTTCAATTTTCCATGTTTGTTCAAAGTCACTATGCATTCCTTTTATCTTACCGTCAGGTTCAAATGACCAGATTCCCCATTTTGTATAGCTTGGCAATTGACAAAAATAAAATATTTTTCCCAGTAAAAAATTATATAATTCTTCATTCATTTTGTTTTTCCCTTTTTGTTTAATTTATGATGACTGTTGCATTTGCTTTTACGATTTGTCCTGTAATGTCTGTGAAATTAAATTGAATATTGTAGTTGCCAGGATAATCGGTAGCCCAATGAGTTTGTCCATCAACAATTATAGTTGGAACAAGGTAATGGATAGAAGACAGAGGGACTTGAGTTCCATTACTATACTTAGCATTCACTATGGCGTTATACATCACTTTTTCATAATTTCCACTGCCAGAAGCTGCACTAACGGTTGTGGTAAGTAAAATTGGACTAACAGTAGTTACCAATACTGTTGAAGTAATTATATCCCCGTGTTTGGGTCTTTAAAATTGAAATTAACATTATGAACTCCAGTATAATCTGTTGCCCAATAACTCAATCCATCGACAGTTATAGTGGGGACACAAAAGTGTATTTCTGATTGCGGAACTAAACTACCATCACTATAAACTGCATTCACAATGGAATTATACATAATATTTTGGTAGTTTCCACTACCAGAAATCGTTGTAATCGGCTGAGTAGTTAAGGTTGGATTAATCATCGATTTATTCATTAACGTTAATTTCCGAACATTACCAGTATGATAATATAAAGGTTGATTTGTTAATGTATTTATTCCAATCTTATCCTGAGTAGGAAGTTTATCCATACCTATAAGCCCTCTCCAACGTATATCATTATCGGCCCATGTATCATCAGCAATGTACCATTGTCCATTTACTTGAACCTCATTCCACTCGTGTCCCCCATTTCCAAAGGAAAGGTAAAAACCATCAGTAGGTATATTTCCATTATTAATTTCTGTCACTGCTGGAATTCCAGCATAGATATAACCAAGTTCTGAAAGCATCGAATACTGCATGCAATCACCTTTGCCAGATAAAAAAGCACTAAACGCTTGACCATAATATTGGTCATGGTCATTGCCAACAATTTCATTTAAACGTGCACCAGATATAATATTATTTGCTTCCGTGCCATCTTGTTCTGCACCTGCAAGATCATAAGTCATTAAATCATCAACGTAATCTTCTATTGCTTCTATTTTGTCAAAATCAGTATTTTTTCCTTCCAATACGTTACTGAAACCTTCCATAAGAGAGGTTTCTGATTTCAATTCATTTTCGCTATAGTTATATTTTTTATATCCGCCAGTTAAAATATAATTTTTTTCTTCTCTGGCTTCAAAGCCTTTTGTCATATATGATATGTCATGTGCATAAAAAGCCATTAGTATATTTCCATTATAGTTATCATAAACAGCGTTATTATCAGAGTCCTCATCTACAATCGCATTCTTATTTAATGTATTTTCTATTTCACTTATAGGTAGTGACGACGACGATAAAGAAACACTAGTAACCTTAACTTCCTGACTAATTGAAGCTTTGGTATAAGGGTCAACAAAAGAATAAGTTACCGAGTATATACCTGGTTTATCTGTAACCCAATTACCAAAAGCATCAGTTGATATACTATACTTTATCGGCCCGTTGTAATAATCTACTCCCTCTACTCGGTTCCCCTTAGAGTCTATGGCAGTTACAACTGCTTCTTTAGCGTGATTATAAAAGTCACCACTAACAGCATATACAGTTAAGTTCTTAGTAACTAGTGTTGGGACGCTATCAGCACTAACGCTGTTTTCTTGAGAAAACATAGCTATAAGCGTAAACAAACATATAAATAATAACCCTGTAAATGAATAAGTAATCTTTAATTTACAAATAAATTTCATAAGTTTCCTTCTGTTTACTTTATTTACCAAGATAATTATACTATCATCTTCCTTCTTTTGCAATCGCTATCTTAAATAAAAAAAACTTTGTATAATAACGAAGTTCTTAAATCAGAAATTTTTAATTTGATTATATTTGGTTTCAAATGCATTTTTCATGGTATCAGTTGCTTTATCGTAAGATGTCTTATCTACAAAAGTTCCATGTACAATGATTCGATGAGTTGCCTCAGCATCAGCACAGGTTACTAAAGTGATTTCTTTTTTACCTGGACTATCATTGATTACTTCAACATGTTCTGGCGTCACTACATCAATCTTATCAATTTTATACTGATAAATATTATCTTTATCAGTCACATAAATTGTCATTCCTGCTTTTGCTTTCTCTAACGGAGTGAATAAGATAGATAAGTCAGAAGTAAATCCAGTCATATTATGACCAGCCAAACTATAGTTACCTTCACCCATGACTTCGTCAGCTTTCATTGTTCCCGCTCCATATAAAAGTGAAGTATTTCCAACCCCTTTAAAGATAGGAAGATTGATATTTAATTCGGGAATTGCAATACCACCAATTACAGGTAGAGGTTGACTATTAAACTGGTTGGTAAGGACTGATTGAAAATCTACTGATTTTACCGCAGCAAAATCAAAACTCACATCAGCTTTTTTGTTTTTTTCTATCTTTTCTTGTGAAACATTATGAAGTTGATATTTATTACTATTTGTTGCAATCAACATGTTACGAATTGGCTTATTAAAAATTAAGACTAATCCTACTATAAATAGAAGAACAATAAATGTATTTAACAGCCAGTTATATTTTCCTCTTTTAGTTTTTTTACGCTCTGCCATTTTACCCACCTTGTCTTTTTGTGTACTCTTTTTATTCATTGTATCATGCTTTAAGTTCTGAGTCAAAAGTTTTAATTGTTTTACAAAAAAATCTTGCGTATAGCAAGATTTAAACAATTATTTTAAGTTTGTAATATTACCAACTTCAAATGTTTTTTTATCTGAAAGCTGAAATTTGTCTTTCAGTCCAGGTGTGATATAAACCTTATTATCTTTATCAACAAATACAGCCTCAATGTTTTTCAACTTTTCAACGTATTCGTAACCTTTTTTAGTTCCCATAGCGTATATCATTGTTGACAAACCATCACCATTGGTCTTATCTTTTCCTGAAATTAACAAGGTGATACTGGCAATATCATTCTCAAAAGGATAGCCTGTCTTAGGATTTAAAATATGACTGTATTTATGCCCATCAACTTCTAAATATCTCTCGTAAATTCCTGAAGTATTGACGTGCTCATTAGAAGCTTTAATAATCCCCATTTGAGTCCCAGTTGGATCATTTGGATTCTTAATTCCGATTGTCCACGGACTGTCAGCACCTCTCGGTGAATGACCAATCACATAAATCGAACTAGAACCCAAGTTGACAATCCCTGTGGTAACACCATCTTTTTTGAGTGAATCAACCATTTTCATGGCAACAAACCCTTTGACAATGGAACCCAAGTCCAAACGAGCGCCTTTTTGTGTCAGATAAATTGTTTCATTTTTATCATCAAATTTTATGTCATGATAATTAATTAAAGGCAAAACTTGATCAATTTCTGATTGAGCAGGCTTTCTAGCGTTATCCATTCCAATATTCCAAAGACTTGTCAGTGAACCAATTGTAATATCATAACCTAAATCTTTAGCTGAATAGTTATAACCAGCTTTAACTAATTCATATACATTTGAATTCACCTTGATAGGTTTAATTCCTGCATTTTGGTTAATCTCATCAATTTGTGAACCTGATTGATTAACGGTTGTTAAATTATTGTATTCAACAGGAAGTTTTAGAGCCTTTTCAACTGCAGCTTCTTTTCCTTTGTCATAAACAGTGACTTTAATGTAAGTTCCCATTGTCGTCACGTCTTTATTAATTGGTGACGTTAATAAATTACGATTATCTTTTTGACTAGATTTTCCATTAGCGCAAGCACTTAAGCTAATTAAACTAAGTGCTGCTAGAACCCAAATTATTATTTTTTTCATTCTCTAATTTTTACTGACAGACCTGTCAGCACCATCTTATTCAGTCAGAAAGTCTGTCAGTAACTGGCAGACTTTCTTTTCAATTATTCTTCGTTATTGTCAGTAGAAATTGTTTCATCAGTAAGTTCTGGCGCATCAACTTCTTCATCTTCAATGACTGGATCTACAAGTGCAAAGGTTACAATTTGTGCTTCATCATCAAGTCGCATTACTTTAACCCCTTGGGCAGCTCGACCAGTTTGAGAAATGTTAGCCACATTTGTACGGATAATAACCCCTGTATCTGTAATAACCATCAAATCTTCGTCACCATTGACAGCAGTTAAACCAGCTAATTTACCAGTTCTTTCTGTGACATTCATGACTTTCATCCCTTTACCACCACGGCCTTTTGTTGGATATTCTGAAGCCTGAGTTCGTTTACCAAGACCATTTTCTGAGATAACAAGGACTTCTTGACTGTCATCAATTCGTGAAGTTCCGACAACATAGTCGCCTTCTCTGAGGTTAACCCCTTTAACACCGGCTGCTGCACGTCCCATATCACGAACAACTGCACCTTTAAAGCGAACTGAGTATCCCAAATGAGTTCCGATAATCACCTCATCTTCACCCGAAGTTCTAAGCACATTAATCAGTTCGTCACCATCTCGGAGTTTCAAAGCCTTCAAACCATTTGTCCGAATATTGCTAAATTGACTGGTTGAAGTTCGTTTAACAATTCCGTTACGTGTTGTGAAGAAGAGATATTTCGCCGCTTGGTCACGGTCAACATTGATGATTGTTGCAATTTTTTCACCGTCATCAAGCTTGAGGAGATTGACAATTGGCAATCCTTTTGCTGTCCGACCGTATTCAGGAATTTCATATCCTTTCATTCGGTAAACACGTCCAAGATTTGTAAAGAAGAGTAAATGATCATGTGTTGATGTAGATACCAAATGTTGAACAAAGTCATCATCAGACATTCCCATTCCTTGAACACCACGTCCACCACGATTTTGGGCACGGAATTCGTCATTAGCTAGACGTTTGATATATCCTTTATTTGATAAAGTAATCAATACATCTTCTTCCTCAATCAAATCTTCATCTTCAAGAGTAAGAACTTCACCAACTAACAATTCTGTTCGACGTTTGTCAGCAAATTTACGTTTAACTTCTTCTAATTCTTCACGAATAATTTTCTTAACACGTTCAGGTTTTGCCAAAATATCGGCTAAGTCAGCAATCAAAGCGACTAAATCTTGATATTCTGCCTCAATTTTATCACGTTCCAATCCGGTCAAACGACGCAAACGCATATCAAGAATAGCTTGCGATTGTTTTTCAGAGAGGAGGAATTCATCCATCATTGTTTTTTGTGCAATGGCATCCGTTTGTGATTCACGGATAATTGTAATGATACGGTCAATATTGTCAAGAGCGATACGTAAACCTTCCAAGATATGTGCGCGTGCTTCTGCACGTGCTTTATCAAAGGCTGTACGACGTTCAACAACTTCTATTTGATGTTCAATATAATCAACTAAGATTTCTTTCAAAGAAAGAATTTTAGGAATTCCTTTTTCGATAGCCAACATATTGAAACCAAATGAAGTTTGCAAACTTGTTAGTTTGAACAGATTATTTAAGATAACGTGTGCTGATAAGTCACGACGAACTTCGATAACCACGCGAATTCCTTCACGGTTGGATTCATCACGAACCGCAGTCAATCCTTCAATTCGTTTTTCATGGTTTAAACGAACAATATGTTCAACCAACCGTGCTTTATTGACCATATATGGTAGTTCAGTCACAACAATACGTTCTTTCCCACCAGCCATTTCTTCAATGTGGGTTTTTGCACGTAATGTAATTGAACCTTTACCAGTTTCATAAGCACGGCGAATACCAGATTTACCCATAACCAAAGCCCCTGTTGGGAAGTCAGGTCCAGGAATCACAGACATTAAATCAGTAACTGATGCTTCTGGATTTTCCATGAGCATATCTACTGCATCGATTGTTTCACCCAGATTATGTGGTGGAATGTTTGTTGCCATCCCAACGGCAATCCCTGTGGTTCCATTAACTAAAAGGTTTGGAAAACGAGCAGGTAAAACGAGCGGTTCACGTTCAGTACCGTCGAAATTGTCCATGAAATCAACGGTATTTTTGTTGATATCACGCAACATTTCCATGGCAATTTTACTTAAACGAGCTTCGGTATAACGCATCGCTGCGGCACCGTCACCGTCCATTGAACCAAAGTTACCGTGTCCGTCAGCAAGCATATGACGATAAGACCACCATTGAGCCATACGTACCATTGCTTCATAGATTGAACTGTCTCCGTGTGGGTGATATTTACCCATAACTTCACCGACAATACGTGCCGATTTTTTATGTGGTTTATCTGGAGTATTTCCAAGTTCATTCATTCCGTAGAGAATACGACGGTGAACGGGTTTTAAACCATCACGTACATCAGGAAGTGCCCGTGCAACGATAACTGACATTGCATAGTCACGAAATGACGTCTTCATCTCCTCAACTAAATTGACATTGATAACATTTTTGTCTTGCATGTTTGCCTTGTAAAATCTCATTAAAATGAAATTTTACTTTCCTTTCTTGCTTTCGGAAGAGTTTGCCCCAATTGACAAACAGATTAACTATATTATACCAAATTTCACACAAAAAGTCAGCTTTTCTCATAGATATAGACTAGTTTTTACAATTTATCCTTAGATATTTTTAAGAATACTTATCCTTTTGTTTTATTCTAAAAAAAACATCAAAAAACCCTGAAAAAATCAGGGATAATCTGGCTTTATTCCACATTGAGCGAATTTAAATCAAGACCATTTGTTTTGCGTTGTTCACGACGAGCAATGAAAGGCAAAAGCATACCAAGTAAAATTAAAACAATTGGTGTCAAAATATTCGATGCAAGTTGGAACCACCATGCAGATGGATTACCAGCATAGTCCAATTTTGGAACCATCCCTAACACGCAGGCGATGAGTGTAAAGAGGAAACACCAAGCACCAGCAATCATGGCTAGACGTTTTTGTTTGATAAATTTATATTCAGATTGAAAATGTTTTACTGCCCGATTTAACATAATGAAGGCAAAGAAGACCCAAAGATAACGCATTGGCATCACAACTGAATTTAAATTAGTCAACCATTTGACTAATTCATTCATATCTCCGATTCCAAGTAACGGTAAAAGAATAATGATACTTACAAGAATCCCTGTTAATGTATAACCATTTTTAAGCGTTCCTTTGTTCGTTTTTTTACGCAACCATGCTGAAACGAATTCTGGGTCAGCATCAGCAAGTAAAATGCGTAATGGCGCATCAATAGAGAAAGCTAAGGCAGCAATTTGTCCTACACCGTTAGTTAAAGCATAAACAATCATTAAAAAGTTTCCGACACCAAAGTGTTGACCTAAAATTTGGAATGCGGCATAAGCACCGTTAGCCATTAAATCATTTGGTAAATTACCGCTTGAGAAAATCATTCCCATGGCAATCGAACCTAAAACGGCACAGATACCAACCATTCCAGCAAGTAAAAACATCCCTCTTGGAAATTCTTTTGCTGGGTTTTTCGTTTGATTAACATAAGGAGAAATTTTTTCAGCACCACCGACAGCAAAAACCAGCATTGAGATAGTTGTGAAATAACTGAAGTCAAATTTAGGGATATAAGTTTTAATATTTCCCATGTCAGGCGTTGCAATGTGGAAATCTTTTGCGATAAAAGGTGCTCCAATCGCCATGACAATGAAAAGTAAACTCATAACAAACATTGCTGTTCCCGCAAGTCCACCAATCACTTTCAGAGTACTTAACCCTTTTGTTGACAACCATAAGAAAGCTAAAAAAATCGCTAATGAAATAAGAGCAACAGCGGTCATCGACATTTGACTGACCAGATTTCCGTTTCCTTGACCCACCCAACCAAAAGCAATCAAAATCGCTTGTGGTTTTTGAGCCAAATAAGGAATGTGAACTACCCAATAAGTCCATGCGGCATAATAAGCCAAGCGTTTCGTACTGGTATTTTCAACCCATGAACTGACCCCACCTTTACTATCTTTAAAAGTTGAACCCAGTTGACCAACAATAAGTGCATAGGGAATAAAGTACAAAGCCAAAATTAACAGCCATGAGGTAACAACAGTAATTCCTTGTTGGGCAAAGTTATTGACAACATTCCCCATTCCCCAAACCATGTTAAAGGCAATGAATGCGACGGTGAACCATCTAATTTTTTTAGTGTCCATAAAACTCCTTACGTGTTTTTTGAATAAATTGCGGACATTGACAATTTATTGTTTAGCGCTTTCTTTTAAGCGTCATTAAAATTATAAAATATTACAGTCTCTCCTGTCAATTTTTTACTGTAATCAAAAAAGATACTTAAATTTTTAAGTATCTTTTAAATATTAAGAAAAGTTTAAAGACTTTCAAGAGCTTCTTTAATCGCCGTTTTTCCATTGTGCATTGAAATGACTTTTCCAATTGAATGATCGGTCATCACTAATTCTTTGATAGTATCTGCCACATCTCCTATTGTGTTACTTGCAGAAACCTCATCATTAATATCAATCAATCCTGTTGCCTCTTCCTCTGTTAATGCTCCAGGTTGAATGATTGTATAATCTAAATTTGTTTCTTTAGTAAGATATAAATCAGCAAAATGTTTAGCAATATAATAATCTTTTAATGCATCAAAGCCGGCACCAATCCATTTTTCTGGTTGAAGAGAAAAATCGTACTTAGTAAGATAAATCGTTTAACTTCTGCTTTCTCAGCTGCCTGCATGAGTTTGACAGCCCCATATAAGTCAACTTTCAATAAACTTTTTCCACCTGAGCCTGAAACATTAATAATTGCATCAATTCCATGTAATTGTTTGGCCATTTCCTCTGGTGTCCAATCAACATCAAAATGAACTGCTTTTACATTATTATATTGAGGAACTTGCTCAACTTTTCTTGCTCCAGCATAGATTTGATAGTCCGTTGTTGAGAGAGATTTAAGCAAACTTTTACCTACACGTCCGGTACTTCCAACGATAAATATTTTCATTTTCTACCTCTTTTCTACTTCTTTTATTGTAACAAAAAACCACCTTGATGGTGATTTTAAGATGTTTTATTCTTCATCCATTGAGAGCACAGATAAGAAGGCTTCTTGAGGGACTTCTACTGAACCAATGGCTTTCATCCGCTTTTTACCGGCTTTTTGTTTTTCAAGGAGTTTTCGTTTGCGGGAAATATCACCACCATAACATTTGGCCAATACGTTTTTACGAAGAGCTTTAATATCTGAACGGGCAACGATTTTATTTCCGATAGTCGCTTGAATTGGCACTTCGAATTGTTGACGTGGAATGAGTTTTTTAAGTTTTTCAACAATGACTTTTCCGCGTTCAAAGGCAAAGTCTTTGTGGACAATGAAACTTAAGGCATCGACTTTTTCGGCATTTAAGAGAATGTCCATTTTCACAAGATTTGATGGACGATAATCAGAAATCTCATAATCAAAGCTGGCATAACCTTTAGTTGATGATTTAAGTTTATCAAAGAAATCAAAGACAATTTCACTCAATGGAATATTATATATGATATTGACCCGATTTGCGTCTAAATAATCCATTGTTAGGAAAATTCCACGTTTCCGTTGAGCTAATTCCATAACCGGACCAACGAAATCATTTGGTACCATGATTTGAGCTTTAACAAATGGTTCTTCGATGTTTTCAATGCGTGTAGGATCTGGGAATTCTGATGGGTTGGCTACTTCAAGGGTTTCACCGTCCGTTGTATTGATATGATAAACAACGGATGGCGCGGTCATGATCAAATCAATACCAAATTCACGTTCTAAACGCTCTTGAATGACATCCATATGCAAAAGACCGAGGAAACCACAACGGAATCCGAAACCAAGCGCTTGCGATGTTTCAGGTTCAAAACGAAGACTAGCATCATTTAATTGAAGTTTTTCTAGAGCTTCGCGCAAGTCATTGAATTTATTTGATTCAATTGGATAAATCCCCGCAAATACCATTGGATTCATTTCTTTATAACCCTTTAGCGCCTCAGTTGCTGGATTTGATGCGAGGGTCACGGTATCTCCGACACGTGTGTCCGCAACGGTTTTAATAGATGCTGCTACATAACCAACATCTCCAGCCATCAAGAAATCACGAGAAACAGCTTTTGGCGTGAAAATACCGACTTCTGTGACATCAAATTCTTTACCGTTACTCATCAATTGAATACGGTCCCCAACTTTAAGTGAGCCGTCAATGACCCGTATTTGAAGGATAACGCCTCGATATGCATCATAAACTGAGTCAAAAATCAAAGCCTTGAGCGGAGCGTCAACTTCACCTTGAGGGGCAGGAACTTTCTCAACAATCTGTTCAAGAATTTCATCAATACCAATCCCAGCTTTGGCTGAAGCAAGAATGGCTTCAGAGGCATCTAAACCAATCACATCTTCAATTTCTTGACGGACCATTTCTGGGTCAGCAGCTGGTAGGTCAATCTTATTGATGACTGGTAAAATTTCAAGGTCATTATCCAAAGCAAGATAAACATTTGCAAGGGTTTGGGCTTCGATTCCTTGTGCGGCATCAACAACTAATATTGCTCCCTCACAGGCAGCAAGGCTTCGTGAAACTTCATAAGTAAAATCGACGTGACCCGGCGTGTCAATGAGGTGGAAAATATAAGTTTCACCATCTTTGGCTTTATAATTTAACTCAATAGCATTTAATTTAATGGTAATTCCGCGTTCACGTTCAAGGTCCATTGAGTCAAGAAGTTGAGCTTGCATTTCTCGTTTTGAAACAGTTTCAGTTTGCTCGAGAATACGGTCAGCAAGTGTTGATTTTCCGTGGTCAATATGGGCGATAATCGAAAAATTACGAATTTTTTCCTTACGCGCGTTCATTTCTTGTAGATTCATTTTGATTCCTTTATAAGAGTTCTTGTGGACCTAAACTGGTTTGAAATTTACTTTTCATCCACTGAACTTTCTTTTTGCTTTTTTATAACTAAAAATCAGTTAGAATAATTATAGCATATTTTGCAATAAAAAACCGCTCTTATTATGTAGAGAGCGATTCTGTGAGAGCTATAATTACTTTTATTTTATAGCAAAATATTCTATAAATTACATTTTAATCAAATTACTGACTTCTCAATTGAATAGTAACAAAATTTGAGAAGTCTGTCTTCTATATCAGACAAAATTATTGAAATAAGTGCTGGTCAAAGTTTTCATCATCGTCAGGAAATTCTTGGTCAATTTTGGTTATTTTACCAATTTCAATCTCAAGATTTTCTGTAATGAAATTTTGGACATGTGCGGTAAAAGTTTTATCATCACTGACAAAATGTAAGTGAAAACCAAGACCAAAAAGGTCAGTCAAATGTTTTGGCGCCCAAACTCCAACCATAGTTCCAGAAATATTTTCTTTTGTAAAATAAGGTTGGTCAGCCATAATTTCGTCATAAGGACGAGTGTTATTGGCTGGTTTGCTACTGACTGTCACTTCTTTGAATTGACCAGTCATAACAATAGTATAAGCGGTATTTACTGTTGGAAATCGCTTGGTCAGTGCTGACAGAAAATCTTCTGAATTACTGACAGAGCTGTCAGTAAACTTTGCGATTGGCTGATGTTCGACCATTGCCACATAAGGCATTGTCTCATCTTCTTCAACTAATCGGACATGATTTTCTGAGTCCCCGTGATAAGCGATTCCATTGATAATGGTCACTTCTCCATTTGCAGTATCAAGTGTGCCGATACCGACTGATCCGTGTTCTAGTGCTTCTTTGAGGGTAATCGTTCCCTTGTAAAAACCACTAGAAAGTGTCGTAAAAGTATTGTGTTGGAATATTCTGCTATTCATAATGATATTATTTTATCACTTTTTTTTGTTAGTAGTATCAAATATGTTTTATAAATTTTTTTTCAAATTTTATAGAGCAAAAAATCCCTGTATTTGGTATAATATTGCTTATGACAATAAAAACTTCATTTGCAAAGTTTGCTGGTAATTCATCGCGCTTTGTCTTGGAAAAATTTTTCAAGCGCGGTTCAACTTTACCAGGAAAAATTGCTTTAAAATTTGATCCTGAAATTCTTAAATCACTGACAAAAAATTATGAAATCATTGTTGTGACTGGGACAAATGGAAAAACATTGACCACAGCACTGACCGTGGGAATTCTAGAAAAGGCTTTTGGACCGGTTGTGACAAATCCAACTGGGGCTAATATGATAACGGGGATTGTATCCACATTTTTGAAAGCTCCCAAAGCGAAAACTGGCGAAAAAAAATTTGCTGTTCTTGAGATTGATGAAGCGAGTTTGCCAAAAATCACTGAATATATCAAACCTTCGTTATTTATGTTTACTAATATTTTCCGTGACCAAATGGACCGCTATGGCGAGATTTATACAACTTATGACTTTATTGTCAAGGGTGCGGCAAATAGTCCTAAAGGTACGGTTTTGTTAAATGGCGATAGTCCACTTTTCAACTCAAAAAAATTAGTTAATCCTGTAAAATACTATGGTTTCAACCATGAAAGCCATGAACCTACTCATGCTCATTACAATACTGAGGGGATTGTTTGTCCGGTTTGTCATCATATTTTGGCTTACAAGATGAATACCTATGCTAACTTAGGAAATTATATCTGTGAAAATTGTGGTTTTAGTCGTCCAGAATTAGATTATCAACTGACAGAATTATCAGAAATTACAAATACTTCTTCTAAATTTGTCATTGATGGGACAGATTATAAAATTAATGTTGGCGGACTTTATAATATTTATAATGCTCTTGCTGCTGTATCTGTCGCTGAATATTTCAATGTGCCAAAAGAAACAATTGCGGCTGGTTTTGAACTTTCTAAAGCAGTTTTTGGTCGTCAAGAAACGCTTGAAATTGACGGAAAAAAAGTAACCATTGTTTTGATTAAAAATCCAGTAGGTGCTAATCAAGCCCTTGAAATGATGAAATTAGCCAATTATCCTTTCACTTTAGTTAGCCTTTTAAATGCCAATTATGCTGACGGAATTGACACAAGTTGGATTTGGGATGCTAATTTTGAATTAATTAATGATATGGAAATTGACCAAATTATCACAGGTGGTGTTCGTTCATCTGAAATGGCTAGAAGAATGCGTGTGACAGGTTTTAATGCCGAAAATATTTCTGAACGCAAGGAACTTTCAGAAGTTTTAGAGGCAATTAAAGAGAGTCCAAAAGAGCATGTTTATATTTTGGCAACTTACACTGCCATGTTACAAATGCGTGAATTATTGGCTGAGGGTCATTATCTTGGAAAGGAAATGCGTTAAATGGCTTATATCTCTTTAAAATCAAATCTTGAAAATCCAAAGTATTCCCTCAACGTGGCTCATCTTTATGGTGATTTAATGAATACTTATGGTGATAATGGAAATATTCTCATGCTCAAGTATGTCGGAGAAAAATTAGGGGCAGAGATGACCTTCAATATCGTTTCTTTAGGTGATACTTTTGCAAAAGAAGATTATGACCTTGTTTTCTGGGGTGGTGGTCAAGATTATGAGCAAGAAATTATTGCAGATCAATCATTGATTGACTTGTCAGCACCTTTAAAAGATTACATTGAATCTGAAAAACCACTTCTTGCAATTTGCGGTGGTTATCAAATGCTCGGTCAGTACTATGTTAATTCCGAAGGGACAAAAATTCAAGGAACGGGAATTCTTGGACATTATACTGAAAATTTACGAACTGACCGTTTTATTGGTGATATTGAAACTCACAATGAAGAATTTGGTGAAACATATTATGGTTTTGAAAACCATTCAGGAATTACCTATCTGTCTGATGACGAAAAGCCACTAGGAACCGTCGTTTACGGTGGTGGAAATAATCCAGATGACCAAACCGAAGGTTTAATTTACAAAAATACTTTTGGAACTTATTTCCATGGGCCAATTCTTTCAAGAAATGCACGACTAGCTTATCGTTTGGTGACTACTGCTCTTTACCAAAAATATGGAGAAGAAATTCAACTCCCTGCTTTTGAAGAGATTTTAGCTGACGAAGATAAAGGCCAACAAATTGGTGACCTCAAACGTAAAGTTGAAAAATAATAAAAAAATTACTGATGAAATTTCTGTCAGTAATTTTTTTATTTCTTAAAAAGCTGTCAGTAAAAATATTAATGATTAATCTACTGATTTCAAAGCCCCAAGCATATCCACGGCTTTTAATTTGAAATGAACAACAATAGCTAGCAAAAGAGTAGTCGCAAAAGTAATTGCTGCCGATAATAAAAGATTTGTCCAAAGTAATCCCGGTGCAAACACAATTTGGTCAGCTGACAATTGGTTCATAATAACCTGATGGAAATAATCCCCCAAACCAAAACCAACCAGAATTCCTAAAAAGCTTAATAAAATCGTTTCTCGATAAATATAAAGTGTGACTTCACGGTCATAGAATCCTAAAACTTTGATTGTGGCTAATTCGCGAATTCTCTCGGAAACATTGATATTTGTTAAATTATATATGACAACAATCGCAAGTAAAATGGCACAACTAATCAAAACAATCATGACACTATTAATGCCATACATAAAGGATTCAATCACCTTTTTGAGATCACTATTTTGTGAAACTGCTTGAATTCCGTCTTCTTGCATAAATTGAGCTGACATTTTTTGAATATTATTTGTAGACGCATTTTTCAACTTAATCAATTGGGCATTTGCCACAAAATCTTTTTTAAAAACCTTTTGGTAAACCGATTGATTCATGAAAATATAATGGCCCATATACATTTCAGTAATTGCTGCTACTTTTATCTTATGAGGCTGATTTTCACTATCTTTTAGTGTCAGAGAATCACCAACTTTAAGGTCTAAAAGTTCAGCAAATTTTTCTGAAAGGACTGCTCCAGAGTTATTTAATTCAATTTTTTGACTATTTTTACGAGATTTTAAGCTAATGTATTTTGATAAATCATCAGAACGATTTGTCGCAATTAAGTTAACCTCTTGTTTCTCTAATTTGCCACTGGCTTCTTTTGTCAAATTTTCAAAGGCAATCGGCAAATAATTCTCAATTTCTGATGAGGCTAATTCTTTATCTATCTCTTCTTTTTCTTTGTCATTTACTTTATTTTTTTCAATAGTAATCATGTCATAGTGCAAAATTTGACCAAATTGTTTATTTGATAAACCAGAAATGGAATCACGAATTCCAAATCCCATGACAAGTAAAGCGGTACAGCCAGCGACACCAAAGATAGTCATTAACATCCTCTTTTTATAGCGAAATAGATTTCGAGCCGTCACTTTATAAGTAAAACTCATTCTTTTCCAAATAAAATTAATTTTCTCTAAAAGAATCCGTGAGCCTGCTTTTGGTACTTTTGCTAAAAAGAGACTGGCTGGTACTTCTTTTAGTTCCATTCGGACAACCCAATATGCTGGCAAAAGACTACAAGCTATAGCTATCGCAAAAGCAACTATTGTCCATAAAGGAGATAATGTTAACCGTAAATTGCTAAAGGTAGATGAAGCTGTGTAAGCATTAAATACCGCTATCGGCAAAAAGGTATGTCCAATAATTGTTCCTACTAAAGCTCCTAAACCGCTAGAAACTAATCCATAGACCATAAATTTCTTACGAATATCACGGTTAGAATATCCCAAAGCCTTCAGTAACCCAAGATTTCCTCGCTCTTCTTCCACAAAACGAGTCATTGTTGTCAAACTCACTAATAAAGCAATCGCAAAAAGAACTACTGGAAAAATATTTGAAAGACTGTCAATTCTTGTTGAATCATCTAAAAATGTCTTGTAACCCGGATTTCCTTCTTTACGATTATTAATTTGATAAGTCGGTTTTTCAAGCTGGTTTAGGGCTGTTTCCTGCTTTGCAAGCTCTGCTTTAGCTTTAGCAATCTTTTCTTTTCCATCATTATTTTGATTTTGGCCTGCATTGATTTGCTCAATCGCTTGAGCGGATGCATTTTCCCCAATTTGATTCTTTTGTGCGATTAATTGATTTTCTTGCTGAGTGAGTTGATTTTCTTCCTCAACTATTTGACTTTTCGCTTCATTAATCTGTTTTTCTGGGCCAGTTTTCAGTGCTGCCAAGCGTTTTTCTGGTTGATTCTTAAAAGTATTTTCTAAGGTTTTTTGTTCGGTTTTTAAACGGCTATCATATTTACTATCAAAAATGGAGATATTTTGTAAGTTTTTATAGGATAGGCGAGCAATCATATAAACATCAGAATCAAAGGCTTCCTTGGTAACAAGCGCATAACCATTAAGTTTACCCGTTCCGACTGTCGTTGAGCCAAAATCACTTTTATCGACATATTCACTTGATTTCACAAATCCAACAATTTTAAAGGAATGATTTTTTATCAAATCAGAATCCTTAGATTTGGGAGGGGTAAAATCAATGGTTTGTCCTATTTTATATTGTCCATCATATAAATAATCTAAAGCAATTTCTGAATCTTTTTGAGGCAACTTGCCTGACATTAACTCATAAGTTGACAATTCATCTGGTTTAGAAAATAAACGCAGACTATTTTCTTTTCCTTTGATTACCAAATCTTGAAAATAGCCAAATTCTGCTTTTTTTACACCCTTGGTTTCGTTAATTAATTGCTGGTCAGAATGGTCCAATCCCAAAGTTGAAGTTAGCGTCAAATCTGCTAAATGATGTTGAGCATAAAAATCTTCCGCTGTCCTTCTCATATCGGGTCCAGAAACTTTTAGTCCGACAAAAGCGAAAGTCCCTAACAACATCAAGGAAAAAATAGAAATAAAGCGACCTAATGAACCCGTAATTGACCTGCGAATTTCTTTATTTAAAGTTTTTTTTCGCATAGCTTACCACTCAATTCTATCGATATCTTCTGGTTGGCTATTATTATCAATTTGTTTAATTTTTCCATCATGCATTTGAATGACACGGTTGGCAATTGGAGCAATTGCAGCATTATGCGTGACAATAATAACTGTTTTTCCTTCTTTTCTGGCCATATCTTGAAGAATTTTCAAGATTTGTTTTCCTGTATGATAATCCAAGGCACCGGTTGGTTCATCACAAAGCAAGATTTTTGGATTTTTGGCTATGGCACGCGCAATCGCTACTCTTTGCTGCTCGCCACCAGAAAGTTGCGAAGGAAAATTATGAAGCCGATGTTCCAGACCGACACTCTTCAGCACTTCTTTAGCATCAAGAGCATTTTCGACAATTTCAGAAGCTAATTCGACATTTTCTAGTGCTGTCAAATTATTGACAAGATTATAAAATTGAAAAACGAAACCAACGGCATAACGTCGGTAGGTAATCAATTCTTTGTTTGAAAAATTAGAGATTTTTTCCTCATCAATAATAACCTCTCCCTCATCATTTGTATCCATTCCTCCTAAAATATTTAGGACTGTTGATTTACCTGCCCCAGAGGAACCTAAAATGACAGCCAATTCTCCTTTTTCAATTTCAAAATTTACTTGGTCATTGGCATAAATCTTCTCTTGTCCTGATTGATAGATTTTAGACTCATTAATCACTTCAATAAATGTCATCTTATCCCTCCTTTTTGTTGTAAACGTTTTAGTTAATTATATCATAATTACATTTTACTTCTTATTCAAGTCCTCATCATTTTTAATAAAAAAATTACTGACAGAAATCCTGTCAGTAATTTTTTGTTTATTTCCAAAAATCATCAAAAACACTAATTGGTAAGTGACGTTTATGTTGTGTTTTCTTCCACCATGCTTCGATTTTAGCCTTAGCATCCTCAGAAATCACTTTACCTTCTGTGTAGTCATCAATATCATTGTAAGTCACACCTAATGCAATCTCGTCAGCAAGTCCTGGTTTTCCTTCTTCAAGGTCTGCAGTCGGAACTTTCTCATAAATGGCTGGGTCAGCGCCAAGTTCAGCCAAGAGTGCTTTTCCTTGGCGTTTATTTAAGCGGAAAAGTGGGAGCAAGTCTGCTCCACCATCACCAAATTTTGTGAAAAATCCAGTAATATTTTCTGCTGCATGGTCTGTTCCAAGAACAGCTCCTTGATATTGACCAGCCACAGCATATTGCGTAATCATACGTTGCCGTGCCTTAATATTTCCTTTGTTGAAATCTGATACTTCAATTCCAGCTTCATTGAGGGCTGCCACTTGTCCTTCAACAGCAGCTTTAATATTTACTGTCAAACTGACATCGGGTTGAATGAAAGCAAGCGCACGTTGGGCATCTTCTTCATCAGCTTGAACACCATATGGCAGGCGAATTGCTACAAATTTATAAGTCTCATCAGCAGTTTCTTGACGCATTTCTTCGATAGCAATTTGAGCCAGACGACCTGCTAAACTAGAATCTTGACCACCAGAAATCCCTAATACAAAAGACTTAATGAAAGGATATTTTTTTAGATAATCTTTCAAAAAATCAACTGACACCCTAATTTCTTCTTTAGGATCAATGACTGGTTTCACACCAAGTTCTTTAATAATTTCATCTTGTAATGTCATTTTATCTTCCTTTTACTGACAGTTTCTATATTTTACTGACAGCTCTGTCATTAACTATTTTTAATCTAAAATTTTGCTCATATAGAATTCATCAATGTATTTCCCATCAACACACACTGCCTCACGGCGAACGCCTTCTATTGTGAATCCATGTTTTTGAAAAAGGGCAATCGCAGCATAGTTATTAATCATTACCGTTAATTCCAACCGTTTTACTGCTTTTTCTTTTGCCCATCTTTCTAATTCCTCAAAAAGTTGAGAACCAATTCCTTGGTGTTGAAATTCTTCAATAATTCCTACAACAACATAAGCCGTATTTCTAATTCGATTAGCGTTCCCTCTTTTGGCTGACAGAAATCCAACAAATTTTCCATCAACATCAGCACCAACTAAAAAATCAAAACGTGAAATTCGACCAATTGTTCGGCTAAAATCAAATCTTCGCTCCTCTGGTTCAAGCATCATGAACTTACTTTCTGTATCCAATTGCTTTTGGACATCCCAGAAAAGTCTTGCATCACAGAGGTCTATTCGTCTTATTCTCATCATTCATCATCCAATCTCGTCATTGATACTGTTGTACGCACCTGTGAAATTAGGCGCATTTTATGATTCCATAATTCTTGTGACAAATCTACTGGGTAAGGTTGAGGATTCAAATCACGTTTATATTCATCCCAAAGTTCCTCAAGGTTTTCACGAGCAAATTCTTTAATTTCTTGCAAGCTTGGCAATCCATAAATCAATTCGCCGTCCACAAAAATATCTTTCAAAAGTGGATTGGCATTGAAGTCTCGCACATTTTTATTGATGTAGGTATAAAGCGGGTGGAACATGTAAATTTCTTCTGCTACATCTGGGCGTTCATCAGAAAATGTAATATAATCCCCCTCTGATTTGCCATCTGCTTTTTTGGTGATTCGCCAAACTTGTTTTTTACCTGGTGTAGAAACTTTTTCAGCATTACTTGAAAGTTTAATGGTATCCTGCATTTGACCACTTTCATCTTCCATAGATACTAATTTATAAACTGCACCAAGCGCTGGCTGATCATAAGCCGTAATTAATTTAGTTCCAACTCCCCAAACATCAATTTTTGCTTTTTGCATTTTTAAACTTAAAATTGTGTTTTCATCTAAATCATTTGAAGCGTAGATTTTTGCATCAGTAAATCCTGCTTCATCAAGTTGCTGACGAACTTTTTTCGAGATATAGGCCATATCTCCAGAATCAATTCGTACACCTTGGAAATTAATTTTATCGCCAAATTCACGCGCCACTTTAATCGCTGAAGGAACTCCAACTCTTAAAGTATCATAAGTATCCACAAGGAAGACACAATCTTTATGTGTCTGTGCGTATGCTTTAAAAGCCTCATAATCATTTCCATAAGATTGAACCAAAGCATGAGCATGTGTTCCACTAGCCTTCAAACCAAAGATTTTAGCTGCACGAACGTTTGATGTCGCATCAGCACCACCAATGATTGCTGCTCGTGTTCCCCAAATGGCTGCATCCATTTCTTGAGCGCGTCTTGTCCCAAATTCCAACAAAGGGTCATCCCCAATTACAGATTTGATACGAGCAGCTTTAGTAGCAATCAAAGTTTGGAAATTTATAATATTAAGAATAGCTGTTTCGACCAACTGACATTCCGCAAGCGAACCTTCAACCTGCACTAAAGGTTCGTTAGCAAAAGCAAGTTGTCCTTCTTGCATCGCTCTAACTGTTCCTGTAAAACGCAATTCTTTTAAATAATTTAGAAAATCTTCCGGATAATCTAATTCACGCAAATAGGCAATATCTGTTTCCGAGAATTTAAGATTCTTTAAATAATCAACCATTCTTTCTAAACCAGCAAAAACAGCATAACCATTTTTAAAGGGCATCTCACGGAAAAAAACCTCAAAGACCGCCTGACGCTGATGTCGTCCAAGCTCAAAGTAAGTTTGCATCATATTAATTTGATATAAGTCCGTATGTAATGTAAGACTGTCGTCTTGATATAGATGTGGCATAATTTTTTCTCCCATATTCACTTCCGCTAATCATACCGATTTTAACGCAATTCTAATCTTTATTTTATCAAATTTTGCCCTAAATTTGTACTGGGAACCCTTTATAATTATACAATAAATTATAATTTAAATTTCGCCATGTATTTTATATAAAACTAGTCAATTTTTTGCTCCACTTATGTTTTTTGTACTACAATAGAAGTAATGGAGAAAGGAGAGGATTATGATTAGTTATCTAAAGAAACTACTTAAACAAAATGATAGTGTAAAAATCCACTTAATAGACGGAAGTGTCATCTCTGCCTTACATTTCAAGAAAGGTTACAGCAACGGAAATTGCCTTGTAATTGATGAGGATAACACCGAGCATTATATTAACAGTAGATACATTGTCCAAATCGAATCTTAAATTAAAGAACTCCCTTGAGGAGTTTTTCTTTAGTCTTATAGATTGCGATGAGCTATGGTACAATATAAATTGACTGATTCAAAATATTGGTAGATTAAATAATTTCAAAAATTAAGGAGAAAGCCCCCTTATGGATAAAGGGAACAGAAAAAAAGTAGGTCTATTAGGAGGAAATTTTAATCCAATTCATCATGCTCATTTAATGATGGCTGACCAAGTTGCCCAACAAATGAATTTGGATAAGGTATTACTAATGCCTGAAAATATTCCACCTCATGTCGATGAAAAAGAAACCATTTCTGCAAAACATCGAGTTAAAATGCTTGAGTTAGCAATCAAAGAAAATCCTAGACTCGGTCTTGAGTTGATTGAAATTGAACGTGGTGGAAAATCTTACAGTTATGACACGCTCAAACTCCTGACTGAAGCTAATCCTGATACCGATTATTATTTCATTATTGGTAGCGACATGGTGGAATATCTTCCCAAATGGTACAAAATTGATGAACTCCTAAAACTTGTGACATTCATTGCCTTAAGAAGAACGGATACAATCTCCAAAAGTCCTTATCCTGTTACTTGGCTTGATGCTCCCTTGTTACCAATTTCTAGTACAATGCTAAGGGAAATGTTTGCCAAAAATATTGAACCCACTTACTTCTTACCTCAAAACGTTATTGATTACATTAAAACTGAAAAATTATATAAAAAAAGATGACCCAGAGAGGTCATCTTTTTGTTTAAACTTCCAAATTTAGAACTTCTTGCGCATAAATGGATGAATTTCCATTCAAAACGTAGGCAATTGTCATAATTGGTAGGATATATTGAACCGAACCAAAGCCAAAGACCTCCGCAGCAATAAAAATTGGCCCAAAATAAGAGTTTGTTGCGGCTGAAAAAATTGAAACATAACCCGCAGCAGCCACAAATTCGACAGGTAAACCAAAGAGCATAGCCAAAGCTGCACCCAATGTTGAACCAATAGCAAAGAGTGGTGTGACCTCCCCACCTTGGAATCCAGCAGAAATTGATAAAACCGTAAAGATTAATTTTAATATCCAATCATATCCATTGATATGTCCACCATTAAAACTTAAAGAAATCAAATTTGTCCCAAGACCAGCATAACGGTCCAAATGAATAACAAGTAAACCAATTGAGATGACAATTCCCATCAAAATAATTCTATAATAAGGATTAACAATTCTTTTAGCGACGGTTGCTTTCATAAAAGCTAAAGATTCCGCAAAAAATCTTCCTACAAGTCCAAAACAAACGGCAATGACAGCCAATTTTAAAAGAACCAAAGGGTCAATATGAATGTTAGTATTGATTGCGAAAGAAAATTTTTCTAATCCCAAACTGCTTGAAGTCCAACTTGCAACATATGAACCAACCAAAGCTGGGATTAAAGCTCTATACTCAATTTTACCCAACATTAAAATTTCAATAGCAAAGAAAGTTGCCGCGATTGGCGTTTGAAAGAGCCCTGCAAAACCAGCAGCCATACCAGTAATCAAAAGTATTTTTTTAGCTTCTTTTGCTGAGAGTTTTTTACCAATCGCATGTCCAATCACACCACCAATTTGAACTGCAACTCCTTCACGACCAACACTGGCACCAAACAAATGAGAAAGCCAAGTCGAGAAAACAATCAGCGGAACAAGACGTTTTGGAATATCTTCTCGCCCATGATTCCCCGCTTCAAAAATTAGGCCCATTCCTTTTTGGCTGTCTTTACCAAAATTCTTATAAATATAAACGATTAAGAGACCAGCTAAGGTTAAAAATGGAATTAAATATAGGGCATGACTATCTCTAAATTCAGTAATATAGATAAGCCCTCGACCAAATATAGCATCAACAATACCAATTAATCCCCCAATAATTACAGCTAAGAAGACATATAAAATTGCGCTTCTTGAAATTCCTACTTTAAAAAAATTCATTTTTGAAACTCCTTGTTTGTGAGTTTAACTCACTTTATAATATTTTACAAAACAAAAGGCGCTACAAACAAGACTACTTGGAGATAGCCTTTTGTTTGTAGGCGCCATTAGTTTTAAGATTTTATTCTTAAAGCGGTTTCGGGTGTGCACCATACCCATCATTTATTAATATTTATTTTAACATTTTATGAAATATTTGCAAGAAAAAGCTCAGTCGCGCATCCCATTCTTACGTTGAATTTCTTTAAGTTTATCCGGAGTAACATCTTCTCCTGTTTTTTCATCAATAACTTTGATGGTTTCAACTTGTGAGCGGAAATTTGCTTTAACACTATCGAGGTAAGCACGACGTAAAAGGGCTTGTTCTTCAAGCTCAGCTTCTGATAATCCTTCTGCTTTCTTCTTACGCGCTAATTCATTAATACGTTCTACTTGTTCATTTGTAATTGCCATTTCTTAGTTCCTTTCTTCATGAATATTGTTAAAATTACTGACAGAACTCAAATTTTACTGACAGCTTTTTAAAGTCATAAATAAACTTTCTGTCAGTAAATTTATCAATTTTATTTTGTATTAATCAAAGAAAAATCAGCCATAACACTTGTTAATGCAACAACTTCTGACAACAACGCAATACGATTATCACGAACTGATAAATCTTCAGCCATTACCATTACACTTTCAAAGAAAGTTTCAATTGCAGGTGCAAGTGAATGAACAATTGCTCTGAATTTTTCTTCACCAGGCATATAAGTCCATTGATTTTGAAGAGAAATAACAACGTTATAAAGAGCTTCTTCTGCATCTTCTTCAAAAAGTGTTGGATTTATTTCTTTAATATCTTTTGCTTTTTTAACCAAATTAATTGAACGCGAAACATTTTCAATTGCTGGTTTAAAAGGTTCGTGAAGTTTGTGCCCATCAATGACAAAAGCCGATTCCATCATGTTTGTAATATCAAAGTTTGAACTATTAATTGCCGCTTCAACAATATCATGACGATCGAGTTTTTCAAGCAAGAGTTTTTGAATACGTGCTTTGACGAAATCCAAAATTTCAAGATGATTTTCACCTTCAAATTGGTCGATAAATAAAGATAAATCGAAATGCCAATTCATTTTTTCAATAATACGAATCAAGCCTTGTACTGCTCGACGTAGGGCATAAGGGTCATTTGAACCAGAAGGAATTAAACCAACATTAAAGAAAGAGAGGACTGAATCAATTTTGTCAGCTGCTGCAAGCACAGAACCAACTTTTGTTTCAGGCAATTCTCCCTCGGCTGAAGTTGGCATATAATGTTCACGAATTGCTGCAGAAACATTTGCATTTTCACCAGCTAAAAGCGCATATTTTTCACCCATTACCCCTTGTAATTCATCAAATTCTCCAACCATTCCTGTCAAAAGGTCAAATTTATAAATTTCAGCACTACGAGCAACGTCTCTTTTTTCTTCATCAGTCAGGCCAGCAATATCAGCTAATTTAGCGGCTATTTCTTTTGTTCGCGCCATGTGTTCAGTAATTGAACCAATTTTAGCATGGAAAGTTACTTTAGCAAGTTTAGCGACCAAATCTTCAATTTTAAGTTTTTGGTCTTCTTTCCAGAAAAACTCTGCATCTTCAAGACGAGCAACCAAAACTTTTTCATTTCCGAGCACTACATTTTCAATATTTTCAGCGTTCCCATTACGGACAGAGATAAAGTTTGGTGCGAGTTGACCTTCTTGGTTATAAACTTCAAAATAACGTTGATTATCACGCATTGATGTCACTAAAACTTCTGCTGGAACAGAAAGATATTTGGGATCAAATGAACCAACAAAGGCAGTTGGATATTCAACAATATTATTTACTTCTTCTAATAAATCTTTATGCAAAGTAACTTGCCATTTATTTTCAGACGCAAGAGCCAAAATTTGAGCTGAAATTTCTGCTTTACGATGTTCAGCATCAACTAAAACAAAGTTTTCTGGCATTTTGCTAGCATAATCATTTGCATTTTTGAGTTCAACCTCAACATTTGCCAAGAAACGATGGCCTCGTGAAAAACGATTTGCTGTTACGTCCAATAAATCAAAAGCAACAACTTTATCTTCTAGAAGTGAAACAATCCATTGAATCGGACGAACAAAGAGAAAATCATTATTTCCCCATTTCATATAAGTTGAGAATGTCATTTTTGCGATGACTTCATCGCCAACTTTAGACAGAATTTCTTCTGCTTTTACTCCGTCAATATGTTTTTTAGCATAATAATAATCACCCTTAAGGATTAAATCATCTGGAGTAGCTCCTTGTCCTCTTGAGAAACCTTGAATCGCTTTTGACCAATTTCCTTGCGCATCTTTAGCAATTTTAGCAGATGGACCTTTAACTTCTTCATCAATCGCTTCTGACGCTTCTGCCAAACCTTCAACAATAATTGCTAAACGACGTGGAGTTGAAAATTTAATAATTTTATCAAATTCTAAACGATTTTCTTTAAGAAAAGTTTCCATTCTTTCGGCTAATTGATTGATTGAAGGAGTCACCAAATGTGCTGGAATTTCTTCCAAACCAATTTCAAGTAAGTAATTTGTCATTATTTTTCTTCTCCTTCTACAATCTTAGTATATTTTCTTTTTTTACCAAGGTATTTTTCACGTAAAGCTTCGTCTTTTAAGAGCGGGAAACCAAGTTTTGCACGTTCTTCAATAAAAGTTTTTGCTACCTTACGTGCCATTGTACGAACTCTATGCATATAGCCTGCACGCTCAGTTACAGAAACTGCTCCACGTGCATCAAGTAAATTGAAGGTATGTGAAGATTTCAAAATATAATCATAAGCTGGGTGAACCAAGCCTTTATCTAATAAATCAAGCGCTTCTTGTTCATATTCTCCAAAAAGTTTAAGTAAAAGCTCTTGGTTTGATTCTTCAAAGGCAAATTTAGAATGTTCGTATTCAGGCTCTTTGAAAATATCTCCGTAAGCTACGCCATTCCCCCATTCAAGGTCATAAACAGAATCAACCTCTTGAATAACTGTCGCAATACGTTCCAAACCATAAGTGATTTCTGAAGTTACGGAATCAACTTCAATTCCTCCGACTTGTTGGAAATAAGTAAATTGAGTACATTCTTGCCCATCAATCCAAACTTCCCATCCAATACCGGCACATCCCATTGAAGGATTTTCCCAGTTATCTTCAACAAAGCGGATATCATGCTCTAAAGCATCAATTCCAAGTTCAGCTAAACTTTGAAGATAAAGTTCTTGGATATTTTTTGGAGATGGTTTTAATACAACTTGGAATTGGTGGTGTTGGAACAACCGATTTGGGTTTTCACCATAACGACCGTCAGCAGGACGACGTGAAGGTTGCACATAGGCGGCTCCCCAAGGTTCAGGTCCGTTTGAACGCAAGAAAGTGTAAGGGCTCATTGTTCCTGCTCCTACTTCATTATCATAAGCTTGCATCAAGTTTGCCCCTTGTTTAGACCAAAAGCCTTGTAGGGTCAAGATAATATCTTGAAATGCTAGTTTTTTATTTGCCATTATTTTCCTCCGAAATTCAAAAAACCGCAATTCACACACTCATCAATCCTCGAAAAAATCCGAAAAGAGACAAAGGGTGCAAATGCACGGTTCCACCTTTATTTTTTACTTTATTTGTGTTCATTACAGTTTTAAGTTAAGCCATTATTGTTCTCGAACTTTCACTATCTTCGAGTCGCTACCTATAAATTCTAGCTCTATTTTCCCATTTTGTCAAGGCAAAATAAACTGATGACCTTACTTCTGTCTTATTTGGTATCAATTTTCTGGTTTATCTATCATTTTCAAACATAATTATTTTCTTGAATAAAAAGTAAATTGCCTTCGTCATCAATATTGATTTCAGATTCTATAAGAGAATAGTTATCAGTTTCAGATTGAATAATGAGTGTATTTCCGCATTTTTCAACTTTTTTTCCTGATGTCCCTACGGGTTTATCGATAATAATATCAATTTCTAAAAATTGTTGAGCTAACATTTGGTTCATTTCTTCTCCAAGTTGACTTAATAAAATAATAACATAAACTCCAAGGTTCTTTAATATTTTAACTATGAAATCTGCCTTATCAAAAGGGTTAAAAAAGATAGTCTCCGCACTCGGATGTGAGCGATAAACAATATCCATTGTTGTCAAACCAAATATTCCTATTTTCTTACCTGATGTTGTATTTTTAAGGAGATAAGGAATAAATTTTCCTTCTTTTACTAAAGGATTTAAAAGTTTATCATCTTCAAAATTAACATTAGCGGCTAAAATTGGAAAATTTATTTTATTTAGATTTTCCACTATTCCTTTTGAACCCTCATCAAATTGATGACTTCCCAATGTCGTCGCATCAAAAGGAACGGTATTCAGGAGGTCTTGCTCATCATTTTTGTGCTCAATGTTATTAAAAATGCTATTTCCATCTCCTAAAACTAAAGTTTCTATGACTCTTTTTTTATTTTCTTCTTTGATTTTATTAATTAAAGAAAAATCCTTATCAAGAGTGAGATGAGTATTATTTATATGTAAAATGCTAAGTTTCATTATCATAACCAAACCTATATATAGTATTTAATATCTATATTTTATCACAAAAAACACAATATATTGTGTCTTAAACTTTTTTTCTAAAAATAAAAAGATGACTTGCGTCATCTTTTTAATGATTTCGATTATAAATCACACTCGAAATAAAAGAAAGAATAATAAATACAGCTCCTAGAAGTCCTGTAACAACCTCACCAATCTCCCATTTGATACTTGCTAAAATTAAAAATGCAAGCGTGAGAATGGCCCAATGTGCTCCGTGTTCAAGATATACAAGGTCATTCAATGTTCCTTTTTGAACAAGATAAAGCGTTAGACTTCTTACAAACATTGCTCCAATCACACCTAATCCTAAAAGAATAATAATCGGGTCTGCTGTAATTGCAAAGGCACCTATTACCCCATCAAAACTAAATGAAGCATCTATTACTTCCAAATATAAGAATAAAGCAAGTCCAGCCTTACCAGTCGCAACCACACTACTTGTTGTGTTTGCAGCTTTGCTATGACTCATCGTTTCTCCAAAACCGTCAACAAGCATGAAAGTTAGGATTCCTAAAATTCCAGCAAATAAAACAGCGTGAGCATCTTTAGCAATAAATTCCGATGTGATTAAAAGCAAAATAATGGAAATAATTGCATTTGCTGCCGGAAAATTTCCAATTTTTTGAAGGATTTTCTCTGGTATTTTAAGCCAAGTATGTGCCCGTTCATCAAAGAAAAATCCTAAGGCTAGCATCAATAGAAACATTCCACCGAAAGCTGCGATTTGTGGATGAGCATGGTGCAAAATATAACCATAGGTTCCTACTGTATTGGGATTTCCCTTTTCTAAAGCTAATTTTAAAGCACTGATAGGGTCAATTTGGGCTGACACTCCAACAATCAAGAGTGGAAAAATCAAACGCATTCCAAGAACGGCAATCAAAACCCCTAAGGTTAAGAAAGCTTTTTGCCATGCAAAACTCATTCGTTCGAGAATACGTGCATTCACAATAGCGTTATCCATAGATAAGGAAATTTCTAGAACAGCAAGAATAAGCGTAATAAAAAGTCCATTCCACCCGGCATAAACAAATGCGATAATTAGGGCAATTAAACTAACAATAAATGAGCCTCTGAATATTTTCATAGGTCTCCTCTTCTAAAATAATCTTCTCATCTATTCTAACATACTTTTTACACTCTCACTGTGCCTAGAACTATGCTTTGCCTGATAAAGATTATCGTAAAAATGAGCAAAATCGTAAAAGAAATTGTCAAAATAAGGTCGACTTTTGCTTTTGAAAAGACTTTTATGAGTAAATAATAGAAACTTATTCCAAGTAAGGCTCCAAGTGAGTTAGTGATGAGGTCAGTAATATCCGTTGCACCAATGGCAAGAAGATATTGTAGACTTTCAAATGAAAAACTTAATAAAATGGAAATTGCCAATTTATTTAAAAAGGAGATTTTTGGTGCATTCATAGTCAATAAAATACCAAAAGGAATAAAAGCTAGAATATTAAATAAAACCTCGCGACGACCACCGGACATGGCTAAAGGTGTCAGATTAAGACTTCTTGTATTCGTCATTTCAAGAAAAGCAAATGGATGAAAAGAAAGTTTAAATAATACCAGCCAAACCAGTCCTAATATATAAATGAAAAATAAAAGCTGTGCTAATTTTTTTGTCATTTTTCTCCTTTCTTAAGAAAATAGGTTTTCGATTGTTGTTCTTTTAGTATTTTAACTGATTTAACTTAAACAGAAACCTTTATCAGTTATGATATAAATAAAAAGGGAATTCTCCCTTTTTAAAATCAATATTTTATGACAGGAATTCAACTTCTACTTGTTGACTGTCCCCTTTTTTCATGATTATTTTTCCATTAAAAGTTTCTGTCAGTAAATTCATGACTTCGTCAACCTTTTCTTCGTCAATAAAACATTTTACTTTGATATCCGACAAAAACTCACTATCCGAAATTTTGATTTTTTGGTCAATTAAAAAGCGCTGTAAGCTGTCATAGAGGCTGTAATCAAGGTTTAAAATAAGCTCACGTTGATTGATAAATTCAACTAAACCAACAGCTTCGATGGCATGATTTACACTGCCCGCATAAGCACGAATTAAACCACCAGCACCTAATTTTATTCCACCAAAATACCGAGTAACAACGGCACAAACATTGATTATTTCTTTTTTCTTTAAAATTTCAAGCATCGGAACACCAGCAGTCCCTGACGGCTCTCCATCATCACTTGTTCGTTGAATTTCTTGACGGTCACCTAATGTATAGGCCGAGCAGTTATGATTGGCTTTCCAGTGTTCTTTTTTGATTTTCGCAATAAAATCACGCGCTTCTTCTTCAGATGAAATTCTTTTCAAATGGCAAATAAATCGTGATTTTTTGATTTCCTCTTCATTGATAAAATCAGTTTTTATAGTGATAGTCATGCTACTGATTTTAACAAATTTTGTTACATTTTAACAGCATTTTCGTATAGAATAGTATGAGCACTAATCAAGAAAAGTTATTTGGCCGTTTATTATTAAAAAATGATATTTTGCAACTTATAAAAAATACTGACAAGATTTCTGTCAGTAAAATTTTTAGTAATTTTTTGTTAGAAACGAAGGTGAATCCAATTTTGGGAATGACTTCAATTTCTTCCAATAAAATAAAATGCAACCGTTGTGGGACTGTTCATATAAAAAATTCTGTCAAACTTCCAATTGGTGTATTTTACTGTCCAAGTTGTATTCAATTAGGTCGAGTCCGCTCCGATGAATTCTTGTACTTTCTGCCACAAAAGAATTTCCCAAAGAAATCATATATAAACTGGTCTGGAAAACTGACAGAGAATCAAAAATCAATTTCAAATGCCCTTTGTCAGGAAATTAATTCTCATCAGCAAATAATTGTCCAAGCTGTGACTGGAGCTGGAAAAACTGAAATGATTTATCAAGTCATTGAGCAAATTTTAGAAAGCGGTGGGGTTGTTGGTCTAGCTAGTCCAAGAATTGATGTTTGTCTTGAACTTCATCAGCGATTATCACGTGATTTTTCCTGTAAGATTCCACTCTTATATCATGATGGCGACAGCTATTTCCGAGCTCCATTAATAATAATGACCAGTCATCAGCTTTTACGTTTCAAGGAAGCTTTTGATTTGCTGATTATTGATGAAGTTGATGCCTTTCCCTTTAGAGATAATGAAATGCTTTATGTTGCGGCAGAAAAAGCAAGAAAAATAGAAGGAAATTTAATATATTTGACCGCAACTTCTACTGACAAACTTGAAAAAGATATAAAAAAGCAAAAACTCTATCCTTTGTTTCTCCCGCGTCGTTTTCACAATTTCCCTTTAGTGGTGCCTAAATTTTTTTGTAAAAATAAATTTGATAAGAAATTAATTGAGCAAAGAAATAGTGGCTTTCCTCTTCTTATTTTTGCTGCTGAAATTGAATTTGGACAAGAATTTGCAAAACAACTACAATTGAAATTTCCTAAAGAAAAAATTGCTTCCGTTGCTTCAACAACAAAAGATAGATTGGAAATTGTTAAAGCTTTTAGAAATAAAGAAATTACTATTTTAATAGCGACATCAATTCTTGAACGGGGAGTCACTTTTCCAAATGTTGATGTTTTTGTCATCAACAGTGAGCACCCAAACTTCACTAAATCCGCACTGATACAAATGGCTGGACGTGTGGGTCGTAGTCCTGAACGTCCAACAGGCTTAGTTAGTTTTTTTCATTACGGAAAATCCAAAGCAATGTGTCAGGCAGTTAGAGAAATCAAAAAAATGAATCAACTGGGAGGTTTTTCATGATAAAGTGTTTGCTTTGTTCAAGAAATATTGCTCAAAACTTTCTATTTAGTGAACTTTTCCTACTCAAAAGTCCTCAAAATCTTTTATGTTCTAAATGTCAAAAAAATTTTGAAAAGATCCCTGAAGCTCACTGTCCTTACTGCTGTAAGCCAAATGTCCATGAGATCTGTACTGATTGTCAAAATTGGGAAAAAAGAGGATACAAAATCAGACATCAGGCAATTTTTCACTACAATCAAGCAATGAAAGATTATTTTAGTCAGTATAAATTTGTTGGAGATTATCGATTATACCAAATTTTTGAGCCCTATTTTAAAAATATTTCCCAAAAATCTCCTTTGGTTCCAATTCCTATTTCACCAAAAAGATTAGAGGAACGTGGTTTCAATCAAGTGACTGCTTTTCTTCAACAAGATAATTTTATTGAACTTCTTGAAAAAGAGAATTCGGTCAAACAATCTAGCCTTAATCGAAAAGAACGATTGGAAAGTCCAAATCCTTTTCGATTAAAAAAAGGGCTAAAAGTCCCTACAAAAGTTATATTAATTGACGATATTTATACAACAGGTACCACCTTATATCACGCATCACAAATTCTAAAAGAAGCTGGTGTTCATGAAATAAGGAGCTTTTCTCTCTGCCGTTAATCATTAAATCAAATAAAAAAGCCTTTCAGCTTTTTATAAATTCTTTATTTCATCTGACCATTCAATAATCTTTAAATTACTAAATCTTTCTTGCCACCTAGCAACCTTATTTTCATAAAGTATTCGATTATTATCGACATGATAAATTGGCCGAATTGTTTTAGTAAAAATATCTTCTAAGCCGTACGGAGCAAAAATTTCAATATTGCTTGAATTACCACTTATGCCTACAGCATGAACCGTAGCAATCCAACGCTCAATCGCATTTTCTGTGTTTTTATACGGTACTTTATTTCCATTATGCCAAAGATGCATGTATGCTTCATTATGAATATCAAATTGATAGGGAAATTTTTCAGATAAAACTTTTTCTAACTTTTTATCATTTTTAGCAGAGCTGTCAGCAGAAATCTCTTTATCAAAGTACACAATATCAATATCGTGAATTCCTGTCATTAAATTATTTCCGTCAGAATAATTCCAAACCGTTTGAAAGACACTTCCTGCGGCTAGATAATAATTAGGCAAATTTAAAACAGAAACTTCATCCAAAATGAACATCAATTCGGAGTTCTTTTTCAATATTTTTAGAAAATCATTTTTTCTATCCATTTCCGCTTATCCTCTAAAAGAAAAGATGCCAAATTTTAGGTAAAAATACAATCAGACCAACAATCAATGCAAATCCCGAAATAACTAAAACTGCCCCAGCTGCCATATCTTTGGCTCGTTTTGCACGCATATAAAATTGGTAATCTGATGCTAAATCCACCACATTTTCGATAGCAGAATTAAAAAGTTCTGCCATAAAAACTAGAAAAATTGACAACAACAAAAAGAGCCATTCAAATTCTGAAATTTGAAAAACGAGACCGAAAACAATGGCTAAAAAGGCTGCCAAAGCATGTTTACGCATGTTACGTTCTTCTTTAAAAGCTGTCCAAATTCCAGACAGTGCAAAGTCTAAACTCGAAAGTAAATTAGGATTTTTCCAACGGGCCCTATCCTCTTGAACAGGTCTTTTACCATTATTAAAATCCTTTTTCTTAAAGAGTTTTACATCTTTATCTTGTGAGTCCATAGGCAGTTAAAATCTCCTCTTGCAAATCAAACATTTCTGACTCTTCTTCTGGTGTGTAGTGGTCATAACCATTGATATGCAAAAAGCCATGAACAGCTAACCAACCATATTCACGTTCAATCGAGTGACCATAATCAGCAGCCTGTTCAGCAGCCTTATCTATTGAAATAAACAATTCACCAATAAATGGATCCATTTCTTCCAACAATTCCTCTGGTAATTCCATATCTTCATCAAAGAAAAATTCTGATTCATCAGGTTTGTATTCTAATGAGATAACATCGGTTGGTCGGTCAGTTTCGCGATATTGCAAATTCAACTCATGTGAACGAGCATTATCAACAAAAGTTACTGACATTTCTGTTGATTCTTTCAAGTTCAGTTTTTTAGCAGCAAAAGCTAAAACTTCTTTGGTTTGTTCAATAATCTCACTTGGCACTTGGCCTGTTTCATCAACTAATTCTACGTACATTTTTTTCCTTATTTAATTACTGACAATAATTCATAAAATAGCCCTAAGTAGCTCAATATTCTAGCTATTTCTATTATTCTGTCAGTAAATCTTAATGACAGACAGAACTGTCAGAGAATTTCTCATTCAATCTGTTACTTACAATCAACAATTACTTTCTGTCAGCCTTTTTTTGCAACATTTCCTTACAAAAGGACAAAATGGGACCTCTTGTGGCAATTAATATATCTTCTGGCAGATTATCAAAGGCAAACCATTGACAGTCAAGGACCTCTGATTCTTCTAAAAGAATCTCTCCAGAAAAATCATTACAAGTAAAAACAGTATCAACAATATGAACTTCATCCCCATTAGGATAGAAAAAGTGTTGTTCTGTCCCAGAAGCGACAGTGTACAAATTAATTTTTCCAGCTTTTAAGCCAACTTCTTCATAGAGTTCACGTTTCGCTGCTTCTTCAACCTTTTCATTCGGTTCAACTGACCCACCATGATAACACCATTTCCCATTATCTGCCCGTTTTTGAAGTAAAATTCCACGATTTTCATCATAAATAATCAAGCTTGCACATGCAATTACCATTGGGACATGCCCAATTTTTTTGCGCAAATCCATGACATAACCTTCGGCCATTATTGTTTCCTTCTTATCTAGAAATTTGATCAATCTGACATTAACAAAAGTCCCAAACTATTCATCACCATAGGCTTTGATAATTTCAGCAACAACTGGATGTCGAACGACATCTTTTGCCATGAAATAAACAAAATCAATTGATTTCACATGACTTAATTTATCTTTGGCATCAATCAAACCTGATTTTACTTTATTAGGTAAGTCAATTTGTGAAATATCTCCATTAACAATCATTTTAGAATTAAAGCCGAGTCGAGTCAAAAACATTTTCATCTGCATCGTTGTTGTATTCTGTGCTTCATCCAAAATGACGAAGGCATCATCAAGCGTACGACCGCGCATGTAAGCAAGCGGAGCAATTTCAATAATTCCTCGTTCCATCATTCGTTCAGTTGCCGTCTTTCCTAAAATTTGGAAAAGGGCATCATAAACTGGTCGTAAATAAGGATCAACCTTTTCTTGCAAATCACCTGGTAAGAACCCAAGACTTTCACCAGCTTCTACAGCTGGTCTTGTCAAAATAATTCGTTTCACCTGACCATTACGTAATGCTTGAACAGCCATCACAACAGCTAAAAACGTTTTCCCTGTTCCAGCTGGTCCAATTCCAAAAACAATATCATGATGTTTGACAGAATCAACATAAGTTTTTTGAATCAGATTTTTTAGTCGAATTGACTTTCCAGCTGCATCTTTCGTCAGTTCAACTTCATAAAGTGCAGTGAAATTTTCAATATCATCATTTAAAACCATCTTTATTGCAATAATGACATCTGACGCATGTACTGGAACTCCTCGACCTACTAGTACCTGCAGAGCTTGGAGGGCTTTACGAGCTCGCTCCCTTGTCAATTCATCCTCAGAAACGATTTGAACCGTTTCGCCACGATAATTAATCTCAACCCCTAGTTGAGATTCAACTAACTTCAAATATTTATCTTGTACCCCAAAAAGTAGACTTGCATCTTCTGGATTTTCTAGTTTAAATTCAATTGAATTTTTAGTCAAATACACAATCTCCATTAATCATTTTCTTACATTATAGCACATTTCATATTTTAATTTAAATCACACCTTACTGAATATAAAGAAAAACTCTATTTTAAAATAGAGTTAAATCAATTTTAGCAAGCCATCATTTTTTTATTTCCTCGATAAAGTTCTACGATTGTCCAAATTAATAAAAAGAGAACTCCCAAAATAAGAAAACCAGAAATAAGATGAGATAGTCCAAGATTATGAGGTATAAAGTTGGCAATTTGATCTGGCAAACCAATCAAATTAAGATAGGTCAAAGCAATAACTGAAAACCAGCCCAAACATTTAATAATGAAATTATTTTTAAAATCACCCATCTCCTTTTTACTATTAGTCAACATCAACAAAGGAATGATTGAAAAAGGTAGAGCAAAGGCTAGAAAAACTTGAGAATTATTCATCAAATTATTAATTGCTTCATGCTGTGCTTTCAAAGTTTGTCCTCTTGTCATAGAGACACAAATCAATACTGGAACAACTGAAAGCAAACGTGTCACTAATCTTCTGGCCCACATTGGCATTCTCATATGAATGAAACCTTCCATAATAACTTGACCAGTTAAAGTCCCTGTAATAGTAGAATTCTGTCCTGAAGCAAGAAGAGCTACGGCAAACAAAGTGGATAAAGCTCCTGTTTTTGCTACATCGGCAAGCAGTCCATTGCTTAAAACAGTTGGATTAGAGAGGGCATCATATAAACCAAAGAATGATGGATCATCAATCACGCCCGTTTTGAATACGGCAACTCCCATGATTAACAAGAGGGAATTCACAACAAAAGCCACTGTCAATTGAATATTAGAATCCCATGTTGAAAATCTCACCGCTCTAGCAACATCTGATTTATCCTGATGATTGATTTTTCGGCTTTGTGAAATAGAAGAATGGAGATACAAATTATGAGGCATAACTGTAGCACCAATAATCCCTAAGGCCCCTGTTAAAGGAGACATCCCTGCCACTGTTGGTGAAGAGGCAAACGTCCGGCTATTGGGGATAAATCCCTCAATAATTCCTTTCCAATCTGGATTTGATAAAGCGACTTGATAAGCAAAAATGACCAAAATGACTAAAATCAAACAGATAACAAGGGCTTCAATTTTTCTAAAACCTACTCTCGTCAATAACAAAAGCAAAAAGACATCAAGAACTGTAATAAAAACCGCTAAGATTAATGGGATATTAAATAAAAGATAAAGAGCGATAGCAGCCCCAATTACTTCTGCAATATCCGTTGCCATTATGGCAAGCTCAGTTAATATCCATAAAACAATCCCTAAAGATTTACTTGTTCTTGCTCTTATAGCTTGAGCCAAATCCATTTGACTGACAATACCCAATTTTGCCGACATATATTGAAGGAGCATTGCAATTAGACTTGACATCAGAATGACTGAAATCAGTAAGTATTGAAAGTTTTGTCCGCCAGTTATTGAGGTTGACCAATTTCCTGGGTCCATATAACCAACTGCAACTAAGGCACTCGGTCCTGAGTAAGTTAGCAACATTTTGAAAAAGCCAACATTTTTAGGTACTTCTACTGTCCCATTTATTTCCTCTAAGGATTTTCCATTCGTATGATAAATCAATCGATGACGTTGATGTTCTTTATCATTCATTATTTCTCCTAGCTCTAAGTTGAATAAAATTCAACAACCATTATGTTAAGTATATTTTTATAGTAATTAAAATAAATCAATTATCGATTTAAGAAATTATCAAACTTTTTAATCTATAACTGATAATAAAAATATTATAGCACCACCTTATCTTTTTTCAAATATTTTAGCATATATTTATAAATATGTTTAAAAAGATACAAAAAAGCCCTCAAGAGGACTTTATTCATTAATATATAATAAAAAAAACCTGTCAAAGACAGGTTTCAAAATTCTTATTTAGCCACTACTGGATAAACTGATACGTGTTTTTTACCACGTTTCATTTCGAATTTAACAGTTCCTTCGATTTTAGCGAAGAGAGTATCGTCGCCACCACGGCCAACGTTAGTACCTGGATGGATATGTGTACCACGTTGACGGAAAAGGATTGAACCGCCGCTTACAAGTTCACCGTCAGATGCTTTAGCACCGAGACGTTTAGCTTGTGAGTCACGTCCATTGGAAGTAGAACCCCCACCTTTTTTGTGGGCGAAGAGTTGCAGATTAAGTTCAAGCATGTTATTGCCCTCCATTTTCAAATTTAAGTGTAATGTACTGACCATAGCTTTTCTCAACTGCTTTCATCGAATTTGCAAAAGCTTCGAGCAAAGTTTGAGCCAATACGCCTTGTTTTTCAGGTATGCTCAAAGGAATTTCAACATACAAGTAACCATCTTCCATCTGAGTCACAGGTTTAATGTGAGCCATCTCGTAGATATTATTTGCCGTTGTAATTGATAGAACGCTGACCGCCGCACAAACTACATCGTGTCCATACTCGCCAGATTCAGCATGTCCTGAGATTTCATAAGAAACAATTTTGTCTCTTTTTGTCCTGATACAAGCTTCAATCATAATTAAGCGTTAACTGATTTGATAACAACTTTAGTGTATGGTTGACGGTGACCTTGTTTACGGTGTGAGTGTTTTTTAGGTTTGTATTGGAAAGTAACAACTTTCTTTTGCTTACCATGTTTTTCGACTTCACCAACAACAGTTGCGCCTTCAACGAGTGGTGCACCAACTTTAGTTGTTTCGCCTCCGACAAAGATAACTTCGTCGAAAGTAACGGTTTGACCAGCTTCAACATTGAGTTTTTCAACGTAGATTACTGAACCTTCTTCAACTTTAACTTGTTTACCACCAGTTTTGATGATTGCATAGTTTGACATTGTGATTCCTCCTTGTTAGATTTCATCGCTTTTAAGTCAAGCGACTGTTAGACTCGCCTTTGTTCGTGGGCGTATGCCACTTAATACGAAACTTCGTGCGGTTGCACTTTATGAGACTTCACAAAGACAACTATATTATTATACTACTTCTTTTTCTACTTTTCAAGTCTTATTTTTCACTTTTTTCTTCTATAGAATTAAGCGAGACTTTATAAATCTTTTTCGTATTCCAAAGCATATTAATCAAAGTATTTACCAGTAAGAGTAACCAAGCAAAAGACAAGCTAAAAGAAAGAATTTCAAAAGCCGTTAATGTCAAATAATGAATAGGATGCCATAAAACATAAGAGATTAAGATAAGACCTACAATAAAATAAGACATACGATATAAATTTGGATCAGCATTTGGTAAAAACCAACGAATTCCTAGTATCGAAATAGCCATAAATAAGACTATTAATTGAGCAACAATGTCATGAGCAATATGCATCCAGCCTGGATCATTGGGAATTAATCCAACTAAAGCAATTGAAATAGCACAAAGTGTCAATAAAACTTGCAAAATATTTTGTCGATAATGACTGCCCGCTTTTTGTCTTAATGAAACAAAAATATAATCAATTAATGCTGCAAATAAGGCTGCCGAAACAATTAACGTCAGATTAAATTGCCAGCTTGAACGTGAAGCCTGAGTTCCAAGCAAACTAAAATTCCTTTGCCACCAGTACTGATTTCCATTGGTGGCCATACTTGAGACGAAACCACCAATAGAAACCACTAAAAGCATTGTTACCATCATATTAATCGAAAAAGTATCTACAACAAAAATCATGACATAATTAATGATTCCAGAAAAAATAGTAAAGATTAGGGTGGAAGTAAAGAGTCCAAAACTTACACCATAAAAAATTTGACCTAAAAACCAAAAAAGGCCCATAGATGCTAAAATGACGATAAGTAAAACAGATAAAGTGACTGTGGCAAATGTCCGCCAGTAACTTCTTTTGGTCATCTGTTTATAAAATTCTTTTCTCCGAGAGAAATAAGCAGAAATAAAAGTTAGCATCCCTACTGCATTAGCAATTGTAATAACCGCCGTTGCCAAAGATTCATTTCCAGAAAGCGCGATAACATGAGGATGCTTTAGGACAAAGGCAAAAATAATAAAGATAAATGCAGAAATAATCGTCGGAATAATAAACCATTTGGGTGCCTTATCTGATTTTCTGGCATTGATTTTTCGAATGGTAAAACTATCAGCCGCTAAATCGACGATTTCAATTTCTTCGTTTTCCTTAAGCTCTAATCGTTCATATATTTCTTTAGGTAGATGAATTTTATCCATTTGTTTCTCCTTCCACATTTTGCTCTCTCCAGTCAATTCTCAAATGATAATCGGCTATTTTTTGGGCACCTTGCGAAAGTTGGTAATTAATTTTAATTGTCCTGCTCTCATGATCAATGCTTAAAGCATTTGTCAGAATTGATAGTTCTCCTAAACCTTCATATTCAGTTAAACTTGGAATTTCTGGATGAAAATGCATTTTGATAGGTCGCTTTGCAAAGCGGGTCATTATCACTTCATTTTCATCAAATTTAAGTAAAACTTTTTCATTTGCAGCATTTTGATACTTGAGTAAGGTCTGATGTTCTCCTTTTTTCAACTCTCCCTGATATATTTCTTTGACCAACTCTTCTTGCTGGTCAATTTTAATTCTATTCCTAATTATAATTTCCATAATCATATTTTACTATAATTCCTTGAATATTAAAAACATAGTCCGTGCTAAAAAGATTAAGGTGATGAGGGTCTGCATTTTAGGAGAAAATAGGGTATAATTAGGATAAAATAAGGGAAAATCTGATTTATTTTTAATAGAGAATAGACCTTAAATTTTAGAGGGGGTTTTATTTTGGAAAAAGTCTTTCGTGACCCAGTTCATGACTATATCACGGTGAATCATCCTGTAATATCAGAATTGATTGACACTGCTGAATTCCAACGTTTAAGACGAATTAAACAACTTGGAACATCAAGCTTTACCTTCCATGGAGCTGAACATACCCGTTTTTCTCATTGTTTGGGTGTTTACCACATTGCCAAAAGGATTACTGATTATTTTAGTCGGAATTTCCCTTTGGAATGGAATCCTGATGAGAATCTTTTAACTCAGTGTGCAGCCTTATTACACGATGTTGGACATGGTGCTTATTCACACACTTTTGAAGGTTTATTTAATACAGACCACGAGGCGGTCACTCAAGAAATAATTACTTCTCCTGATACAGAAATTAATGAAATTTTACGCAAAGTCTCTCCTGATTTTCCTGAAAAGGTAGCTTCTGTTATTTCTCATGAATATTCTAATCCTCAAGTTGTTCAATTGATTTCAAGTCAAATTGATGCTGACCGCATGGATTATCTCCTTAGAGATGCTTATTTTACTGGTGCTGTCTATGGACAATTTGATTTAACTTGGATTTTAAGAGTGATTGTTCCTACGGAAAATGGAATTGCTTTTAAGTACTCAGGAATGCATGCAGTTGAAGACTATATTGTCAGTCGATACCAAATGTATATGCAGGTTTATTTTCATGCTTCTTCACGCTCAATGGAAGTTTTACTGCAAAAGTTACTCGCACGTGCTAAGTTTTTATATGCCAGTCAGCCAGACTATTTTGCGATATCAAGTCCTTGTCTCGTTCCCTTTTTCGAGCAAAATCATAATTTACAAGATTATTTAAGACTTGATGATGGCGTTATGAACACTTATTTTCAAGTTTGGATGAGTCATGATGATGAAATTCTCGCTGATTTAGCTTCTGCTTATGTCAATCGTCATTTACTCAAATCAATTACTTTTGACCCCAAGACTGTAGAATTAGAAGATTTAGAAATTTTATCTTCTTTGGTTGAAGAAGCAGGCTTTAATCCTGACTATTACACTGGTATTCATAGTAATTATGATTTACCTTATGATTTCTATCGACCAAGTTCTGAAAAACCGCGGACTGAAATTAATATTTTACAAAAAAATGGTTCGCTTACAGAGCTGTCAGTACTTTCTCCACTTATTAAAAGTTTGACAGGTACAATTCATGGAAATAGCCGATTCTATTTTCCAAAAATTATGCTAGAAAATCCTGAATTTACAAAGTATATTGTTAATGACAGCTTGGTGATTAATCAAAATTTTACTGACAGAAATTCTACTGCCTCTGAAAATACTGACGACTCTGTCAGTAAACAATTATCACTTGATGACAACCTATAATTGCTAAATATTTAATAAATTGAAAGAAATAGAAAGAGAAATTCTTATGATTAAACTTGTTGCTATTGACCTTGACGGAACTTTACTTGACCCTAATCGCCAAATTACTGCCGAAGTAAAAACGGCTGTTAAAAAAGCTAAAGCGGCTGGCGTTAAAATTGTCATTACAACTGGCCGACCTTTACCTGGCGTTGTTGATATTCTAAAAGCACTTGAATTAACTGACCAAAGTGATTATGTTATTACTTATAATGGTGGGTTGGTTCAGCGAGCAACTGGTGAAGAATTTATCAAAGAAACTTTGAGTTCTGAAGATTGGCTTGATTTAGATGCTGCTGCTCGTAAAATTGGACTGCCGATTCACGCAATCACTCGCGAGGGAATCTATACTCCAAATCACGATGTCGGAAGATATACTGTCCAAGAAGCCCAAATGGTTAAAATGCCACTTTATATTCGCCAACCCGAAGATATTGCTGCTTTAGAAATTGCTAAAGTAATGATGGTTGATGAACCGGCGGCTCTTGATGACGGAATTGCATACCTTCCCTTTGAATTCTTTGAACGATATAATGTAGTGAAATCAACACCGTTTTATTTAGAATTCATGAATAAAAAAGCAAGTAAAGGGTCAGCAGTTCAACATTTGGCTGAGAAACTTTCTTTTGACTTGGATGAAGTAATGGCTATTGGAGATGAAGAAAATGACCGTTCAATGCTTGAAGTTGCAGGTTGTCCTGTTGTGATGGAAAACGGAAAATCGGAATTGAAAAAAATTGCTAAATATGTAACTAAATCAAATGCTAAATCAGGCGTTGCTTATGCGATTAATGAATGGGTTTTAAAAGATTACCAAGATTAATTAAAAATTTATGAGCATTATTGTTCCCTACTGAACTTTTTAGCGTTATAATATAAGTATAAAAAGATAACAAATAGATGAATTTACAAGTCATCTCTTGATATATAGTGGAGGTAATAAGATGAAAATTACATTTGATGAAAAAACAGCTGATAAAATTAAAGCATTTGGTGATGTTGATTTAGTTTTTGATTTTGACCATACTTTGAGTGAAGTCAATACTGAAGTTGACGCTTGTGCTGGTGGAATTTCTCGCTATCGTATTGTTGCCGTAGAAAAAGGAAATGTTCCTGAAGTTTTTGATGCAAGTATCGATTCTGAATTTGGACCAATTTATTATAAAGGCTATGGTTCTTACTTCTTCCAAGATGAAATGTCTACCAAAATTAATCCTTCATATAATTTGATTGAATTGCGTAGTACAGCTGAATTGCTTAGCCCTAACCTTTTAATCGTTGACTTCCGTGGTAAACAAAAAGCTAGCTAATTAGTTCCAACCAAAAAGACCCTCCAAGAGGGTCTTTTTTATATGTCATAAAATGGATTTGTCTTTTCTTGGCTTTCATAAATCTTGACACCCATATCAAAAGAACGAAGCTTGTCAGCAACTAATCTAATAAAAGCATGCTCAATATAATGACCAGGGTCTATTCCTAATAAACCAGCTGAAAGCATATCATGACCAACATGATAATAAATATCTCCTGTTATGTAAATATCTGCCTTTTTTTCCAAAGCTTTAGGCCATAATTTTCCACCTGAACCGCCACAAATTGCAATTCTTCCAATTTTTTGAGTCAAATTATGGTCATAAGTGATAAGACGTAATCTATCTAACCCAAATGATGCTTTCACTTTTTCTGTCAGCACTGATAATTCTGTCAGTTCAATATTTCCAACACGGCCCAATCCTTCTTCGTCATCTAGCACTTCAATATCAGTCATTCCAAGTAACTGACTGAAATAATCATTTAAACCACCAGTAACCACATCAATATTTGTATGGCTGGTATAGACAGCAATTCCAGCTCGCGCCAAGTCCAAAACTAATTTTTCCTGATCATTCATTGAAGTCAATGCAGAAAGGGGGCGGAAAATCAAAGGATGTTTAGCAATAATCAGATTCACACCCAGCGCTTTTGCTTCTGCCACTGTTTGCTCACGAATATCCAAGGTTACCAAAACTTTTGTTAGTTCATCGTTTGGGTTCCCAACTTGTAAACCTACAGGATCACCTTCAACAGCTAATTCTTTGGGGCAAAATTTTTCGTATTCAAGCATAAAATCAGAAATTTTCATCGAAGCACTTCCTCAATTCTCGCAATTTGATTTAAAACCTCTTGACGTTTTTCGGCTTGTTCTTCAGGCAAACGAGCAATAATTTTATTCAAAGTATTTAATTCCTTTTGCCATTTTTGTTGAAAAACAGTTGATTTTTCTTTAGATAAAAAAGGGCCAAATGTTAAATCATTTACTGACAACTTTTCTGTCATTAATTTTGAGAGTGGTTCGGCAACAATAATCTCGTAAAACTTACCAGCCTCCAATAAAATCTCTTCTTTTTTAATGACAAATTGATGATTCACTAACCACTGACGGAGGCTTTCCTCATGATTATTAGGCTGCAAAATCAAACGTTTAACATGGCCTAACTTTTCTTTACCTGCCTCTAAAATTTCGGAAATTAATATTCCTCCCATACCAGCAATCACGATTGTATCAATCTTGTCAGTATTTTCAATAGCACCTAAGCCATTGGCCAATCGAACCTCAATCCGATCACTTAAATCAGCTTCTGATACATGATTTTTAGCAATTTCAAAAGGCCCTTTAACCACTTCTCCCGCTACCGCAAAATCAATCACCAATTTTTGCATCAAATAAGTTGGTAAATAAGCATGGTCTGAGCCAATATCAGCAAGTCTTGCTCCATTATCAACATAATTAGCTACTGCTTTCAAACGTTTTGAAAGTTTAATTTCATTCATTTTTTAAATATTTCTTTCCAAATTTACAATAATCTAAAACAGGACAGTCTGCACATTTCGGCTTTTTGGCTGTACAATGATAACGCCCAAAGAAAATGAGATGGTGATGTGCTTGTACCCATTTTTCTTGCGGAATCAGCTTCATCAACTTTTCTTCAACTTCTAAAACTGTTGCTTTTTGGGGAACGATATCCAAACGTTTAGAAACTCGTTCAACATGTGTATCAACCGCAATCCCCGGAATTCCGTAGGCTTCTGCTAAAACAACATTTGCTGTTTTTCGACCCACCCCCGGTAAAGTTTGTAAAACCTTTTTATCCTTTGGCAAATCAGGCAAAAGGTCCCCAAAGTCGGTCACTAACATCTGTGATGTCCGTAAAATATTTTTAGCTTTAGTCTTGTAAAGACCAATTGTCCGAATCAGCTTTTCAATTTCTTCCACTTTAGCCTGTGACATTGTTTGTGCATCTGGAAAAGTGGCAAAAAGAGCCGGCGTCGCCTTATTAACTCCTTTGTCAGTTGCTTGGGCAGATAAAATTGTCGCAATCAATAGTTGAAAAGGAGTTTCCCACTCTAATTCTCCGTGAGCTTGCGGGAACATGTCTTCAATAATTTCTAAAGCTTCAAGATATCTTTTTTTACTTAACATCGTGCACGTCCATTATCTCTATTAACTATTCCATGGTCCATCCAAAGGAATATAAAAATCTTCTTGTGGTTTCTTTCTCTTAGCTTCTTCGCGTTCCATTTGTCGACTCTCAATCGCTTGAAGAGAATTCACCCCATCATTTTTCCAATTTCGTAAAATAGCTTTAATGTAATTTAAAGATACCTTACGATTGAGGACTGCTTCACGCAAAGCTTGTTTAATCAACGAAAAGTCATAACCATCTTCAAACAGCCAAGCTCTCAATTCTTCCATTTGTACAGGAGAAATCATGCCCATTTCTGCTTCAAACATGCTAACTAATTCTTTAAGCTGCCCCTCTTCCTGAACTTTTTCATTCTCTGGAGTTGAACTCGCAACAGCACCACCCAAAATTTCATCTAAGTGCTTAAAGGCCGGGCTAATATCAAAGAAAGTTTCCATGTCTCCATCAATTTCAATTAAAGTCACCTTCATTGCTCCAAATTTGGACAGATTATCAATGGCCTGATTGACCTCCGATAATTTTTTACCTGTTTTTTCAGCAATTTCACTAGGTGCAATATCTTGATTTTCAAAAAAGTATAACCAAATCAAAAAATCAAAAGCAGAAGGGAAAAGCTTACTAAAATGTGCTAAAATCACATTTGGTAAGACAAGATGCCCTTTGCTATATTCATCGTAATAATTCATAGAACTATTATAGCATATCGCGTCATTATGGTTCAATGAACTTCACATAAAAACTACTTAAATCAGTTAAACTTTAGAAAATTTTTAATCAATTATTTTATACTATTTAATTTCAGACCTTAATTTCCTAAAGCATTTATTTTCTTCAATTACATTTTTGTAAGAAATTAGCAAGCAAATCCTTGATATACTATACTTATAAACAAAAGGACATTTGAAAGGAAATAAACAATGAAAACACAAACAGAAAAAATTACTCAAAAAGTAGAAAATGAAAAATCAATCAAAGATAATTTAGAAATTATCCACTCACTTAATGACTTACTCTACAACGGTTCTTTATACTGATGTAAAGTAACACAAAAAAAGGACCTATGAAAATTAATTTCTTATGGTCCTTTTTTTATTATTTCGCTTGATAGACTATTTTTCCATCACATATTGTATATTTGACTTGCCCTTGAACTTTCTGTTTGATAAATGGAGAATTGGTCGCTTTGGAGTCAAATGTTTCACCGACCTGATAGTCATTTTCAGCGTCAAAAATGACGAGGTCAGCTGGTCCATTTTCTGCGAGGTAACCTGCATCAAAATTATAAAGTTTAGCTGGATTAACTGTCATTTTTGTCAGTAATTCACTGAGTGTCAAATGGCCTTTTGCGACTAAGTTTGTCAAGCCAAGTTGCAATGAAGTTTCTAATCCAATCATTCCTGAAGGCGCCTTATCAAGGCTGACATTTTTCTCTTCATGAGTATGAGGGGCATGGTCTGTGGCGATGACATCAATCGTTCCATCTTTCAATCCCTCAATTATTTTACCGATATCAGTAGTGCTACGCAATGGTGGGTTGAGTTTAGCATTGGTCCCTTGCTCAAAAATCATTTGTTCTGTAATCGAAAAATGTTGTGGAGTCACTTCTGCTGTGATTTTTGCTCCTAAATTTTTGGCAAATCGCACCACTTCAACAGATTCTCCAGCTGATAAATGTTGAATGTGCAAGCGAGCGCCTGTTTCGTAAGCAATCATACTATCACGCGCCATCATGCTGTATTCTGAAACAGTCGGTGCCCCTGTGAAGCCACATTTATGAGCCACTTCGCCATCATTCACTCCTAAAGTTCCAATCAAATTTGGATCTTCTTCATGAATTGAAATCAGGCTGTCAGTTAATTTCGCTTTTTGCAGAGCTTTACGTAAAACGCCAGCATCTGTCAGTGGAATACCATCATCAGAAAAGCCGATTGCTCCTGCTTTAATGAGTTCATCAAAATCTGTTAAATGCTCTCCATCAAAATCTTGCGTAATTGACCCAACTGCATCAATCTTAATATCTTCTTTGTCAGCAATTTCTAAAGTTTCTGTCAGTACTTTTGGCGTAGATAAAATAGGTTTTGTATTTGCCATCATAACTACTCTTGTAAAACCACCAGCCGCAGCTGATTTTGCACCGCTATGAATCGTTTCTTTATGTGTTTGTCCTGGTTCACGAAAATGAACATGAACATCAATTAAACCAGGGGCAACGACTAATCCCCTTGCATCAACAATTTCTGCATTTTCTACTGACAAATTTAAGCCGATTTTTACTATCTTGTCATTTTCAATCAGAATATCTAACACTTCATCTCGATTTGATTTGGGGTCAACAAGTCGTCCATTTTTAATTAATAAAGTCATTTTCTTCCTTTCATAAATTACTGACAGAACAATCAGCTTTGCCGACTTGTTCATTTATCCTCCGATTCAATGTCTCCCTTTGGTCGCATTGAACTGACAGCTATTCCAGAACCTAATTATTTACTGACAGGCTCCTTGAATTTCTGTCAGTAAATTAATTTTGCCAAGTTTCTTGATTTTCTTTGAACTTTTTAAGTAATTCTAATTCTTCTTTTGTCACATAACCCGTTTCTTTAGCAATTTCAATCAATTCAGAATAAGTTGTCAAAGTGGCTAATTTAACACCAGCATCAGCAAATTTTCTGTTCGCTTTTTCTAATTCATAAGTGAAAATTGCAACCACACCAAGAACATCAGCACCTTCACGTTCAGCGGCTGCAACAGCTTCTAAAACAGAACCACCAGTCGAAATCAAATCTTCAACCACAACCATTTTTTGGCCTTTTGTCACACGTCCCTCAACTTGATTACCTGCTCCATGGTCTTTTGGTTTACTACGAATATAAGCAAATGGTAATTTAAGATAGTCAGCAATAATTGCACCATGAGGAATTCCTGCTGTAGCAGTTCCTGCAATGACTTCAACTTCTGGAAATTCCGCTTTAATCAATTCTGCAAAAGCACCTTCGATTTGGCTTCTAACTTCTGGATAAGCTAAAGTCACCCGATTATCAGTATATATTGGTGACTTAATTCCTGAAGCCCAAGTAAAAGGTTGACTTGGTGAAAGACTGACCGCTTTAATTTCTAATAAATCTGCAGCAATGGCTTTTGATGTTGACATAATTTCTCCTTCTAGTTTACTGACAGAACCATCAGCAAAGCTGACAGTTCATTTTTCTACCGATTCAATAATTCCCTTTGGTCATATTGAACTGACAGAACTACCGTAGCGAGTATAGATAACGTGCAGCCCAATCCTGGTAGTTGTCAGCAATAAAAAACACTTGCCAAGAATCCTAGCAAGTGTAAAAAGTATCAAAACAAATTCACTTTTACTGACAGAAAATCCTGTCAGTAAAAATAGAATCAATTTTTCCTGATTTCAACCTTGCTAGCCTCTCTGGACTAGTTTAAAAGTTATATTGTTTATTAGTTTAACAAACTTGAGCCAGATTTGCAAGTCTTATTTTTTCGACTTATGATAATTGGAATCAAAAAAAATTGTAATAATATTGAATGCAACCATAGACAAGCCAACCCATTTCATTTTATTATCAGCCGAATAGTTTGTATAAACATACCAAGCCAAAACCATAAAAAGATATCTTAAGATAACATCTGCTAAAAATATAAATTTTTTCATTAAATTCCCTCAATGATTGAAAGCAAATTCTACGTCCATAAGCTCTTTTCTCTTTTCTTTTATTTAGATTTCCTATAAGCTTTAATTGCTTCTGGTATGATAATAAGAAGCAGAACAGCAATATAAAATATTTGTACTAAAATATTTTGATGAAAGAAAAATATACTTATGCTTGCACTTATCACAAGCACTCCTTTAAAAATTGGTAAGATTCTTTTCATAGCTAAACCTCCAAATGCTTATTGGAATCGAACCATTTCTATCACCCCTCAGCCCTAACCCCTATCATTTATTTCTATGAAAAGTTTGCATGATAAGACTTAAAATGCTAAGAATTACTGCAATACTTGCAAAAATATATTTAAGTATGCTAAGGCCATTTGGAAAAATAAAAATTAAAACACCGAGTATTACGGCAAATATACTACTCAGATATTGTACGATTCTTATACTCTTTTTAGTAATCATTGCCATTCAAACCCCCAGACTCCTCCACTGAAATCTTAGTTATTTTCTCAAACTCTTATCAAAGAAAGTTGAAACTAAAACAAACAGTGCAATTACAAACCCTAAAATATAACCAATGCTCCATTTCTCGGAATTGTTAATTAGAATAGCACCACCTAAAAATAAAATTGTACGAACGAGAGCTATAGCAACAAATCTTTTCTTGTTATTATTTTTCATCATAAACCTCCTTCATTGCCATCCCCACTTAGTTGGAATAAGTCCCCAGTCAATCCAGATTCCTCCATTAACACTTGACATCCAACCACAAGCTACAGCGGCTGATGCTGCCAATTTAACCACCCAAGTCGTTGGCATCCAAATCGTCGCAATTGAAACAGATGTAGGACCATACTTCAAAATTTTATTTACATCATTTTTACTTAAAAACAAACGCACACCATACCAGTGAAATTCAACTTTTGTTACTCCTACATGTTTAGTAGCCATAGAAGTAGCAGAATTCTTCAAAGTCGTTGGGTTTTCAGCTAAAATAATGGAATTTCCTTTTTGAACAACCTTAACATCAATATCAGATGTTTCGATTTTTTGAGCTCCAACGATAAGTTGTTGATTTGCAATTTTAACTGATTCATTTAATATATTTATTTCTTCACCACTTGTATTTTGAGGTAACACATTATGATTTACAACATATTTCCCATTTAAAAGAGATATAGCATTATCAAAACGATTGATAAAGTATTGATTAATTTGACCATTATTCGTCGTTGGCGTAGTTGGTTGGCTTACTGTCAACAAGTCAATATCACCAGAATAGTTTGAAACTTGATTTACATTTTTAGCTTCGAGTTTTTGTGATGAGACCTTATTGTGTGCAGATTGGGCAAGCCCAAGACTTCCACCCGTTACGAGTAAAATTGTTAGACTTGAAAATACTAGATTATTTTTTAAATGTGACATATTTTTTCTCCTTTTTGAGATGCGATGCAAATCAATAGAGATTTTGCATCACTGCTACGGTGACATTTCTTCTTTCAAGATTTTTAACCCTCCTTTTACCATTCTGAGTGAGCGACACTCAAGATTCATGAATCATTTTCTAAAATGATTATATCAAATCAAACTGCCCCAAAAGGCCTTTTCCGAAATCTCGGAAAAATTTTTTATAAAAAATAAAAAGGGAACTCAAATCCCTTTTATATCCCACTAGTTTTTTACAGATTCATCAAATATTTTTTGATAATAAGCCTTCATCTCTGGCAAACCCAATTCATCAAAAAGACGGATAGAACTCTCCATTTTAGCTTTCCCATCGACAGTTTTGTCAGATTTATAAAGCAATAAACCAAGAGTAAAGCGAGACATATTACGGCAAAATAAATCCTTTTTATAAGGTATTAAAGCAATATTAACATCTTCCAAGAGTTTTTGAGCAATGGAATATTTATTCTCACTAATATACTTTACAGCTGCTCGGCAAACAATTTGGACAATTTTTTCCCGATATTTTTTAACTTTGAGATAATGCAAATTTTCTTTCCAAAAGTCTTTCATCAAAGAGAGAGTCAAACGGGTATTCAAGTGTTCTACAACAAACGAAAGAATACTTAACTCAAAATATGACCAAACTTCGATATTAAACATTAAATCAGTAACTTCAACTTCTTCTCGCTCTGTCAATCCATAAAGCAAATTTTGAGTCGCAAGAAATATCATTCGATTTCCTTGTTCATTATCATATTTTCCAGCTTCACTATTAATCGCTTTTAATTTTACAGTATCTTGCATATAATTCGCATCTTCAATTTCATCACAAATCTCAACAAAATAATCAGAATGGTAATTGTTAAAAAAATATTCAAACTCAGAAACCTCAATATGCATTAATTCTAAAGCTGCATCTAATTTATCAAATCTAAGAATAGACTTTCCACTTTCAAAATCTGAAAGTGATGATTTTGACAAACCTACTTTTTCAAAGTCAGTTAATCTAAAGTTTCGTTGTGTTCGTAAATCATAGAAAATTTCTCCCATCAAAGAGATTGTTCTATTGCTTTTTACCATTCCACATTCCAGCATTTCAATTTATTTTGATTAAATTGTACTACTTTTTAACAAAAAAGCAATGATTGTTTCGCTTTATTTAAATATAGGATTTTTAGATTACAAAATAAAAAAAACGCAAAGCTTTCAAGCTTCGCGTTTTAGCATATTTACACTAAATTCTCTTCACAACACTTACAAATTTTCCAATTCTTCCATCGCTTCCAAAAGAGTCATTTCTATCTCATCTTTTTCATCATTAAAGAGGTCAATTTCAGCTTGTAATTCTCCTAATTTAACAAAATCAGCGGTATTTTCTTGCATTTCCAATAATAGAGCTGCAATTTTTGCTTCCAAATCGGATAAAAACAAAATTGTCACAAAACGAAGTTGCCCTGTCGAAAAGTAATAGATGTCTTAAAAGGAAAATTCACACTCGAAATTTTATCAGAAATCCTTGATGGAAATTTTCTCTCCGGTTCAATTGATGAGCAATTCTCCTAGTGAAATTTTTTGTGAATACCACAAATATATCTTTTCACGGTCAAATATTGTAAGATGAGTATAGGGATTATTCATCATTTCTGCAGTTTTCAATAGTCTAACAAAACTTATTATACTGGATTTTATAAATTATCATTTTTTTGTTGCAGTTAAATTATAAATTCAAGTTATAAAAATCCCTTTCTTATTAATTAGAAAAGGGTATTCTGGATTCAATATTCTTGCCTAAGTGTGCCAACTAACTTCTTTTTGTTTACGCAAGATGTTGTGTAGCTAATTGCGTAAATTCTTGTGTCTCAAAATTCAGGACAGATAAAAAAGCCTGCACATCACAAAGTGCAGGCTTTCTGAGGGTGTTTCATTAAAATATCGATTTGCATTTTTTCTGTTCTTTATTGATTCTTATCGTCTTGAATCATTTGTCTCACCCAAACTACGACTAGCACAATACCCACAAGAACAAGCAGACCCCAAACGAGTACATTGAGATTGAAGACCACTTTTTGTTGCCAGAGGATGAGGAGCGGAAGCCCAAAGATAATAAGACTAATGAAAGTCGTCAAAATGCGTTCTTGTTTTCTGATTGCTCCTGTTAGCAGGCCAAGCACTAAGACGCCGAAAAAGGTGTAGCTCAGGTTAGATGCGGTAATTTCAATCGTATGGCTTCCAGATAAAACTTTTGGAAGTGCAGCCAATCTGGGGACGAAAATCGCCCCAGCAATCCCGAATAGAGATGTAATAAGGTGTTTTTTTTCCATATCATTCTGTTTTCCATTCTGTATATGTGATATTTTGAGCGACTAACCCGTTTTTGAAGGAAGTATCCTTTTTCCAACGTTGATACAGGCCAATCCAACCATTATGATTTTTATCTAAGTAGTTTGCAATTCTATCCCCAAAACCTGCCGTATTCAAAGCGAGTCCCGCAATAAAACCGTTGGCTACTTTAGCACTAACTCTAAAAATAGTCGCAAGCTTGCTGACTACGGCTTGAGGGCCTACCCAATCCAGGGTAAAAGCTAATGCACTCTTCCCAATCGCAATATTCGTGTATTTCCATGAGCCATAGGTTACTTTCACTATTTGGATGTTTGAGTTTCCAACTCCTAAAGGGACTTCCGCAACTTTGGTGTCATACTTTTTGCTTACCCTGTTATAAACGGTCTTGGTTAAAATCAATTTATTGCCTTCATTAACTAAGGTGTTGCTTTCATTAGTATTTGTGTTGGTTGTTTCAACTGCAACAACTACCCCATTATTCTTTTCCGAAACTGTCGTCACTTTTTCGTTGCTTGATTTTTGAACCTGGGTGTCTGTGTCCCTTCGTCCAGCTGCTTTGTCAAAAGCTGATGTAGCTTGCTTTTTGTCAACATTCGCAAGAACTTGAATGTTTTGGTTATCCGACCGATTTAATTCTGAGTAATTTGAAATTGTCAAATTTATTGTCGGTTTACTAGAAACTTGTGGTGTTTTTTCAAATAATCTTCTCGTGCTCCAGCCAATACCGATCAACTGCAGCAAACTGCTCGAAATCAATACCTTTGATTTTAAATTTAACATAAGAATTCTCCTTTCTTGATTTGAGTGAGCGACACTCATTATTCATGAATCATTTTCTAAACTGATTATATCAAATCAAAATGTCCGAAAAGACTTTTTCCGAAATCTCGGAATTTTTTTGATAAAAAAACGCAAAGCTTTCAAGCTTCGCGTTTTAGCATATTTACACTAAATTCTCTTCACAACACTTACAAATTTTCCAATTCTTCCATCGCTTCCAAAAGAGTCATTTCTATCTCATCTTTTTCATCATTAAAGAGGTCAATTTCAGCTTGTAATTCTCCTAATTTAACAAAATCAGCGGTATTTTCTTGCATTTCCAATAATAGAGCTGCAATTTTTGCTTCCAAATCGGCTAGTTTCTCTTCACAAGCCTTGATTTCGCGCTCTACTTTACGTCGATTCTTTTGAGCTTCTTTCTGAGCTGTAAAATCTTGTTGAGCTAAACTTTCTATCGGCTCCCCATTTTCTGAAGAATTACTCTCAGCTTGTACTTCTTCTTTTTTCTCGACATAATAATCATAATCTCCCAAAAATTCTGTACTTCCTTCGGGAGCAATTTCTAAAACTTTGGTAGCTACTCTATTGATGAAATAGCGGTCATGAGAAACAAACAAGATTGTTCCTGGAAAATCAATCAAAGCATTCTCCAAGACCTCACGTGAATCAATATCTAAGTGATTTGTTGGTTCATCTAAAACTAAAAAGTTATCGTGATCCATTGCTAATTTAGCAAGTAAAAGACGGGCTTTTTCACCACCAGAAAGCATCCCAACCGTTTTCTTTACATCATCTCCACTAAAAAGAAAAGCTCCAAGCATATTGCGAATTTCAACTTCATTAAGTAAGCGATGCTCATTCCATAATTCGTCTAAGACAGTATTGGAAGCTGTCAATCTTCCTTGTTCTTGGTCATAATATCCCAAAGTAACATTGGCACCCAATTTTGCTTGACCTGCTAAAAATGGAATCTGTCCAACAATTGACTTAATCAATGTTGTCTTACCTACTCCATTTGGTCCAACAATAGCAAGGGACTCACCTTTACGCTCGTCAATGTTAATCGGACCAGAGAGACGATTATCTTCATAACCTACCGTTGCTTCTGAAACGGTTAAAACAACATTTCCAGACGTTTTTTCAGGAGTAAAAGTAACATTGGCCGATTTATCATCACTTGTTGGTGCGTCTAAACGCTCCATTTTCTCCAACTTTTTAAGACGCGATTGCGCCATTTTAGTCGTCGAAGCCCGAACTAAATTTCTGGCAACATAGTCCTCTAATTTAGCAATTTCTTTTTGTTGTTTTTCAAAATTTTTGAGTTCTAACAAGAGTTTTTGCTCTCTTTGTTCAACATAGCGAGAATAATTTCCAGAAAAACGAGTCAATTCTCCTCTAGATAATTCTAAGACTTCATTAACCACTTTATCCAAAAAGTAGCGGTCATGACTGACAATTAATAAACTACCTTCGTAATTTTTAAGGTAATTTTCAAGCCAAGCTAAAGTTTCAATATCCAAGTGGTTAGTTGGTTCATCCAAAATCAAAAGTTGTGGTCTTTCAAGCAACATCTTAGCAAGAGCCAAACGTGTTTTTTGTCCCCCTGATAAACTTGAAATTTCTCTTTCCCACATTGCATCATCAAAACGAAAACCATTTAAGACAGACTTAATTTCAGATTCATAAGTAAATCCATTTTTCATCCGAAATTCTTCTGATAAAGCATCGTAACGTTTCATCAAAGCTGTCAATTCATCCCCAGCAAGTTCTCCCATTTGCAATTCCATCTGGCGCAATTGTTTTTCCATTTGGCGAAGCGAATCAAAAACAGAGAGCATTTCGGCAAATATTGTCCTTGAGGAATTCAGCCCAGTATCTTGCGCTAAATAATTCATTGTCAAATCTTTGGTCTTGGATACAGTTCCGCGACTCGCTTCTTCAACTCCAGCAATAATTTTAAGCAAGGTTGACTTACCAGCTCCATTTCGGCCAACTAGGGCAATTCTTGAATGGTCTTGTAAACTAAAATTGATATTTTCAAATAAAACATCGCCACCAAAAGTGCGTGCAATTCCATTCCCTTGCAGTAAAATCATGATATTTATCCTCTTCGTTAAATCTCAAAGCATATTTTTAATACTTCGTTTTTCCTTTTCATATGATAGAAAAGCAGTCCTTCTATTATAGCATTTAAGGCAAGCTTTTTGTAGTTCTTCCAAATTCTTAAAATTAAAAAGCTTACCAGATCTGATAAGCTAAAAATAAAATTAATATTAGACTAAAATTAATCTTTCACGCAATTCAATTCTCCTAACTTCTGGTGGAATAAACGCTCTGATTCCATCCTCGTTAAAACCAATCAATAGACAGTCCTCGTCAAAAATTAATGGTCGTTTTAGAAGACGTGGATTTTCCTGAATTAATCCAAAAGCTTTTTCTAGTCCTAATTCATCGAAATTATAATTTAAAGATGCGTATGTTTTCCCTCGGGTCGCAATTATATCCTCAAATCCGTTTTCAGTCAAGGATAAAATTTTGATTAAATCATCTTTTTCCATAAAATCTTTTGATAAATTAATTTCTTCAAATTCAATGTGATGTTTACGTAACCATTTTTTAGCTTTTCTACAAGATGAACATGAACCACTAAGATAAATTTTAATCATATTTTCTCCCTATCTATTTTTTCATATTTCTATTCTAACATGAAAGCGCCTTAATTAAAAGGGGGAAATAAATATTTTTTTAGAATTGTAATCAATTTCTCATTTTTTACGAATGTTCCATTCCTTTTGTTTGATAATTTCACAAATTTTTGATAAAATTATCACAAAGAAACTAAATATTAATTAGTTTTAATAAAATCGAATTAAATTTTTGAGGTATAACAATGACTGATCATAAACCAAGCAAAAGCTTGCCTAAAGCAACTGCTAAACGACTGCCACAGTACTATCGACTGTTCAAAAGTCTTGTCGAAGAAAATGTGACACGCACAAACTCACAACTTATTTCAGAAAAAATTGGAGTAGATGCTGCCACAATTCGCCGAGATTTCTCTTTATTTGGCGAATTAGGCCGACGTGGATACGGCTATGAAACGAAAGTGCTCCGTGATTTCTTTGGAGAACTTCTTGGCCAAGACCAAGAAACGCATATCGCTCTGATTGGTGTCGGAAATCTCGGTCGTGCATTACTTCATTATCAATTCCAAGATAGAAACAAAATGAGAATCACGCAAGCCTATGATATTTCTGGCAATCCCTTAGTTGGAACACAAACAGATGATGGAATTCCAATTTATAATATTTCTGATTTAGAAAAAAATGTTAAAAAATCGGATATCAAAACAGCAATTCTCTCTGTTCGCAAAGAAAATGCCCAAGAAGTTGTTGACACTCTAGTCAAAGCTGGTATCAAAGGTTTCCTAAACTTTGCCCCAATTCGTTTGAAAGTCCCTTCAGATGTGGTTGTTCAATCAATTGACTTAACTAAGGAGCTGCAAACACTACTATTTTTCATGAACGATAATAAAGAATAATAGAATAAATATAAAATAAAAACGGCTTAATATAGTCGTTTTTCCTATTTTTAAAACAACTAAAAAATATATAAATAAAAAACTCGTACAACAAAATTACAACATATCATTATGTTTCTGATAGTATTGTTGTAAATTTACAACAGCAAAGTATAATAAAAAATGCCAGCAGACTGCTGACACCTATGTTTAAGACTTTCATTATATCATATTTGATAAATTATCAAATAGCTTAGTAAGTTGTATCTGTATCTGATATTTTATCAAATAGGATTTAATCCATAAAATAAAACAAGCGTATTTTCACGCGAAAGGAATGGCTTAATCCTACAATTTATGGACTATATTCTATCAATTCGCTCGTATTTTCTACCGCAAATGGTTTAATTTGGAAAATAAAAAAAGCGCCTTGGGTAGAGACGCTTTTAAAAATATGTTTTTAGAATAAATTAATTATAACATAATTTTTCTTTTTGAAAAACAAAAAAAGCCCTGACCGAAGTCAGGATTAATTTTAATATTTTAAAGTTTGACCAGCATAAATCAAATTAGGGTTTGAAATACCATTCATTGAAACTAAGCTTTGAACTGTCGTTCCAAGACGACTGGCAATGCTTGAAAGATTGTCTCCTGAGCGTACAGTGTAAGATCGTGCTGTAGCCCCAGATTGACCGCCTGTGAAGCGAATAACCTGACCCGTATAAATCATGTTCGGATTAGATAAACTGTTCTGACGTGCCAATTCTTGCCAGTTAGTGCCCCAATTTGAAGCAATTGCACTCAAGGTATCGCCTGATTGGACGATGTGAGTTTGAGTATCTCCAGCCGAACTACTTCCGCCTGTATCTAGCGCTTGAACATCGCTTGCTGCAACCCAGCTCATAATATTATCAAGCAAGACTTTATTGCCTGACTTTTGAAGGACTTTATATGAGTTTTCTTTTACCCATTTAGGAATTGCTTGACCTGTTGAGTAATTTGTGGCGCTGAACTTGATTGTGACAGTCATGCCCTCTTTGATTTCACTTGGTGTCACTTCATTGGCTTCTTTACCATTTTCAATGGCCGGTATAGCAGTATCGGGTTTAACTACTTGGCCTTGCTGTTTTCCGTATCCATTATCTGTGATTCCTGTTAAATCAACATTTCCATCAAGTCCGCCAGCAACATAAGTTGATGTGAACTGGAATACTGAAATTCCGTCCATACTTGGGAAAAAGCTATAGTTTGGAACTGGTGTCACTTCGTAATTTGGATATGCCGCAATCCATAATGAGTTAGGAAACTCTTTGATGATTTGCTTATAATTAACATTTGCCAAAGTGTATGGCTTGTCAGAATAATACATTGGAGTATATCCAGCCGCTTTTACACGTCGCATTCCATAAAGAATCGCATCAGTATTGGCCTGTTTATTTCCACTTGCTCCACCTTCATAGTCCAAAGCTACAATAGAATTCTTTGGCGTTTGAATTCTTGGTAAATAGCGGTCAAGTGCTGCTTTTGCTACTTCTTGTGAACCTCCGACTTGATACCAAATATAAGTGTGCGCTCGTTTACCTTGAGCAATTGCTGAAGCTACTTGCGTTTCATAGGTGGCTTGGTCTACAAAGGTTCCACCGTAAGTCCCTCCGATTTGGCTAAAAGCAAATTTATCATGGCCATAACCAAAATTACCGTAAGTTCCGTTATATACTGACCAGTCCACCCCTTGGTCACCTACTGCCGCAAATACAGGTCCACTTGCTGCGACAACAAAGAAAGCTACCATTCCAATGGCAGCTTTTTTAATTACTTTTTTCATTTGTTTTCCTCTGATTTATCTTTATTTAAGACTGTATCACTATCTCCTAGACCACTGGTCGTTGGGTCAGCAACAACTCCAACAATTGCTAATAGCGCAAAAGCAGCATTAACCACTGCAGCAAGTTGTTGATTTAAAATAACAAAGTCCCACTTATAGCCAAATGGTGCTCCTATAGCTTGTATTAGCAAGAATAGAGCAGGTAGTAAAGCTAACCAAAAAGCTTTGCTTTTTAAACGTAATTTCCAATTGATTTGATTCATTTTACTCTCCTTCAGAATCTAATTTTAGTGAATAAATAACCAATAACAGTTACGGCAAGAGTAAGCATAAAGCCCCAAGCCCACTTATTATTGGCTTCCATTTTTTCTATAAGTTTTGCATTTGATTGGGCTATTAAAAGTGCTCGTTCTGCTTTATCCCGGACTGTTTCATAGTTATCCAACTTTGTTTCAATTCGAGCTAATCGTTCGAGCACTTCTCGCCATGCTTGCTCCTCCATAACCCCTACTTTCTAATAATTGATACTCCAATTTGTATTTTTCCTTCCATTAATAAAAACTCTACCTTTCGATAGAGTTGTTCTAAGCTGTACGTTTCCAAATATAGGCCGCCTCAAACGGTTGCCAGTTATTATGGTTAGTGTTATCTCCAACTGTGATTCCACTTGGTTCTGTATCCATTGCATAAGAACCGCTTGGTGCAGAAGCCGAAGCCCAGTGGTTTGTGCCAGCTCCACGAGCTAAAACAAAGTTTCCTGAAGTTGGAATGATTGTGTGTTGTGACAATGGATTAATTGAACCACCTTGCTTGCCGCTAGTTGATAAAGCTGTATCAGATTCATCAACTCCGACCAACACTCGACCCTTTACTCGTGCCCATGTTCCAGTTTTAAAAAGGTCTTTAGGGTCTGTAGAGACACTAGATATAAAAAACGCACCAACTGGATAGATTACATCCACAAATTTTTCAAGGATTCCGAGTTCTTGATTAATTTTATTAAAGTTATTATCAATCGTTTCAGCACCATTTTGCATACCACGAATAATTTTTGTTATATCAGCCATTTAATTTCTCCTATTTCTATTATTTGGGTAGTGTTGTTTTAAAAGCAATACTTTCTGACTTGTCGCTTTCAACATTGCCATTTATTTGACTAACCTGAACATTGTATGATGTGCCCGCCTTTAGATTTTCCAAATCAAATGATAGAAGTTTACTTCCACCTACAGGCACACCATCTAAATAAACCCGATACTTCATTTCATCCCAATCGTACTTGCTTGAGACTGTACTAGAAGTTTGATTCGTATCAACATAAGTTCCTACATACTTCGGCCAGTCAGCAGTTGTTACTTCGCTAGCTGATTGCATGTGTGGAGTGGCAGTCGAACCTTCTTCCCACTTATGTCCAGCAGTCCATAAAATTGTATCTGGGGCTGAACCACTTATTTCGTATCTAGTGTCCATAACATCGCCAGCTCCCAAAGTTATACTAAAACTATCCCTTAACCAATCGAAGTTATTTCCTAGAAACTTGTTAGGCAAGAGAACATTTACACCATTTTTAAAAATAAGCCTATATATACCTGCCGTATCTCCTGAACTTTTAACATAAGCTGAAAATGTGTAAACACCATCTTTTGGAGCTGTAAATGTTTTATAAATACCGCCCCATTGATTGGTTCGTTTTTTAACAGTTAAGCCTTTATACGTTCCATCAGTTACCCAACTACTTGCATTTGTCCAATTCCCACTAAAATCTTTAGTACCGTCCAACAAATTCAAATTCGGATAAACAGTCGTGAAGCCGTCCGTGCCGTCTGCGCTGTTGGCGTAGGCGGTATGTAAATAATTTTTTTCTGCCATATTATCCCCCATTTTCCCACGAAATTTTTGCACTTGAAGAAGTGATATCATAAACAATTAGATTAGTTGGTGGCTTCACTTTTTCAACATAGCCTTTGGTGATTGTTGCGCCCTCAATAACAAAACGAATAACTTCAGTTCCGTTAATTAATAACAGTTCGTTACCATTATTTACAACTTCTCCGTCCATTGCATAAACTGACGGAAGCTCAACATTGACTTTATTTCTGATATAGCTTAATGAAGAAGCTAGGTTATAAATTCGCTCTCCGCCAAATACTGGACCAGTATCAAATCCATTCGCTTCGGTTCCAATTGAATTTTTGTAATAAGTTACTTTCACATCCGGTTGATACTCTGAATCGTGCTCAATTACTACATTAAATCCGCTTGGAACTTTACGATAAATAATTTTATTGAGGTCTAAAACTTCCGCAAGTAACCGTCCTCCTGGATCAATTGATTCAAGGATTTCACGGTTTGCTTCCACAAACTGTTCCCAGCTATTTTTACCATCTTCAATATACTTATTAAAGATTCGATAAAGCTCTTTGAAAGTCCACCAATAGTTCGAGTCTTTGAAGGGTTGCGAATAAATGGATTTCTCAACAATATAGTGAAAAGTCCGAGTGGAGAATTGCTCAATCCATTGACTTCCTTCTTGTTTTCTAAAGCTAAAATAAGCTTCGTTACGTCCAACCATTTGCAAAGCATTGTCACTGGCAATATAATTCAATGTTCCATTTTTGGCATCAAAGGAGACAACACTTTCTTCTGATAATCCTTGACCTGTGGTTTCTTGTGCCATTAAACAAAAGAACGGTTGCAGTCCCTCAAAACTCTTGGGTTGACCGTTCTCTACGATTTGAGCAACAATGGCTTGACTATTGACATCCGCATGTCTTAGCTTGACAATGCCAATATTGTTATTAGGCTCTGTGGTGGACAGTGTTATAAAATGTTCTGTCATAATAGACCCTTTCTAAAATTTGATATAATCCCTTGGATTCTTAAAGTGAGCGCTTGATGATGGCCAATATTGGTCCATAAATTGGAAGTGCAAATGTGGCCCGGTGACTGGGCCAGTCGCTCCCATAAGTCCAATTTGTTGGCCCTTTTTAACATTTTGACCCACAGAAACATCGATTCTGCTTTGATGTGCGTACCCTGTATAAAGTCCATCCGCATGCTTGATGACCGTGTAATTCCCATACCAGTCATAATAATTGCTTCCCGCTTGGACCACTTGACCATCGCCAGAAGCTAAGATTGGAGTTGTTGGATTGCCATTAACCAAGTCCATAGCATTGTGAAATTCTTGCGCTCCGGTGATTGGACTCGTTCTCCAACCCATTTCACTTGTTACGGTAATAGGTCTTGAAATTGGAGCAATATAACCTCCGCCACCGCTTGGGATTTTAAGATTAACAAATTTGTTATACCACTCTTGTGCCCAAGTACTACGTTCAGGGTGTCCGTTTAATGGACGCTCAAAGTTCGATACAAATGCTTGTGCAGCTGTGTTAATATCCGTTAATGTCATGAATTGAGTCCAAGAATAAGGATAAGAACTTTTCGCAATCCATTGGCCGTTTTGTGCATGCCACATCAAGAGCTTAAATTGGGCTGTGATTGTGTCAGGATTGTCAGTCACTCCTGCTCGTGTCATGAGGTTAATCATATAAACACGTCCAGAGCTAGCGCCTGAACTATCCGTCCATTGCCAAACCCCATAACCGAATCCAGGACGTCCGCCGCCCTCATCAGCCGTTGGGTTGGCATCAGATTCTCCCTGTGCATTTCCGAGTAAAGCGGCAGCCGCTTGTTTAGAGAATCCAGCCCCAATTGCCATTGCCCAGATTTGCCAGTACCGTTTATCACGGTCACTTGTGATTTCTGGTGGATATTTTCCATTCCAGCCACCCCCGCCACCAGAGTTTCCGCCACCGTTGGTATCAATCTTAACGCCATTAACATAAAAGTTACCATCAACTTTTACTTCTCCGTAAAGATTTAATTTGCGATTTTCAGCCGTACTGTCTTTTGGAATTTCTAAAACATTTAAAAGCGCTCCGTTGTTCCCCTTTGATGACAAGGCGAAAGAATAACCATGATTTTGAATTGCATTAATCCCTTGGAGTTGTCCGCCTGTATAAGTTGGTGCAAAAGCAAACATCTCATTTTCGGACGACCCATTTCTTTTAATAAAACGAATCTTCCCTTGGTCAAGTTCAATAATGAAGTCATGATGAACTGAACGAATTTTAATACCAGATAAAACACCAGCTTTTATCAAGTCTGCATTTAGAGTTCCCGACTTGATAAAGTCAGCAACAAATGTTCCATCTAAAGTCCATGCGGTATTAAATGGTCCCTTCCAACCATTAGAGCTAAAACCAATACCACTCTTATTAATTCGTAAAACCTGCTTTGAGTCTTCCAAATTCGTTCCATTAACAAAAAATAAATCAGTTGGACGTTCCTTTGGATGCCAAATAACATTTCCTCCATCATTACCACTGATAATTTTCGTAACATAATCAGTAAATACACTATTATACTGCTTTGTCGGGACCTTTTTCATGACTTCAGTAAACTGATTTTGTTGTTCTTCAAAAAATGTAAATTTAGGGTCACCTGCTTCGATGGATTCAATCTGTTCAAGTAATCCATCATAAACTACTTTATTTACGGTCATTTCAAGATTAATATTATATCGCTCATGAAAAACAGTAAAAGAATCAAAAATGCCAAGCTGTCTAAAGTTCTTGAACTTGGCTTGGTTATCTAATTTTCTAATGTTAACTTCAGCACTGACTTTGGGTTTGTCAACTCCTGCATTCATTGAAGTAAAATATTTACTGGCAACTTTATTTAATGTTGCAGTATCAGTTGCCCCTTGGTCTTCCGTAAATTGGATATGCCGAGCATAAACTTCGCCATCATAATTACCAATATATTGTGAATCCACTTTATTTCCATAGATTCGCTCGGTTTTACCATCAGTATTTTGAACATCAGCGTATGGATAAATTCTGGTGCATAAGCCATCCCAATTTAGCTCAAGTTTGAATCCCTCGAGGTTTTTTCGATAGCGTATTGTTGTAACATTATCTTTACCCCGTCTTTTTAGTAAAGAAATTCTATTAGGTTCATGTTTAATTTCACCGCCATAACGCTGATTTAATGAACCATCGATTCCTTTAATACACTCAAGTGGATTAGAAACTTCAAAATGGGTAGATGAAATAGCTGTGATATCAGAAAACATTTCGATATCACTTTCTAAATCCATTCCATCATGCAAAAGAGCCATCGCTTCAATTCCAGTTTGATTATCAATCACAACATTTTTAACTGTCCGATTTCCTAATTTCATCGTCCGAGATTTAGCAGTAACGTATAAAAGACCAGTGGCCATATCTTTATAGTGCGTATAAATATAAAAAACATGATACTTATCCAAATCATTTGGCTTACATTTGATTTGATAATTCACATCCTCTAAATATTCACTATATTTTGTTGTTATCGGAAAAGTTAATTCAGCAATATAAGAGCCGTTAGCTTCTTCAGTAACTTTTAAAGAACGGCAATCTGCAAGCGTAGCAATTCCGCCCTTATTTTCAAAATCGGTAGCCTTAGGCTCATATAAAATTGGTTTCATATCTTTGTTTGCCACCTCGGTTCTATTTCTATTTTTGAAACATTTCCATTCCATGAAATTTGATTCATTCCAGAATCTAAGTAGGGAAAATTTTGACTTCCTACAAAATTATCGTGTAAATTAATCAACTCACCATTGTTTTCTTTATAAACCTCCATTACATCCTCGTTGGAATCAATAATAATCGTGTTTTCAATGTTTTTTAACTTCGTCTCACGATTATTAATAAAAATAGAGATATTACCTTGACCATAAATTTTGATTAACGGATAACTTTCATATCGCTCTGGATTATAAATTTTCTGAGGTTTATTGAACTCAATTGCTCTTTCTCCCCCAACTCGATACTTGAAAGGTGCAAAGCTGACATCAAAAGTAAAAGGAACACCTCTCATAGCTGAGATGTTCCCTGAAAAAGTAGGATTATTGATAACTACCACTTTATAGATATACCTAGGGTCGTAATATGGGATAAAATCAACATATTCCCCTCTAGTATCTAACGCACTTGTAATTAAATCTTCGACAAACTGGATTGAATGCATATCTGGTGAAACATAGAAACATTCCAGAGTATGTTCTACATTAGTATAATAACCTTTGTCAGTAATCACGAGTTTATTTACTCCGCTTACCTCATCAAGCGTTATCATTCGTTGAGCTTTCTTTTTTTCTGGAGGCTTAGTTAAAAACATCTGAAATTCTTCGCTCCAATGATTACCAATTTTAAACCAACCATCTAGCATCTATCCAAATCCTTTCTGCTTATTTAAGTCTCCCAATTTATACATCATATATTCTGCCATTTGGTCCATTGTTTCTTTAGGCATTGCTCCATAAGTCGTCAAGTGAAGGTGAATCTCATCACCTCCCGCATTCCCCATCTGATTGGCGACCGCTTTCTCAACATATCCCATTAAATCACTCAAGGGTGCGACTGCTTCTTTTCCAGCTTCTCCACCTACCATAAGTGAATTACCGTTTTGGCCAAACACAGTTGGTTTAGTTAAAATCCCACCTTTAGCGAACCAATCTACTCCTATCTTAGGAAGTTTTCCTTTCAAGGGGTTGAATGTTCCTGAAAACGAAAAGTGAGGCATAGGGATATGTGGGATTTCTATTTTAGGGAACTTGAGTTTTAGAAACTTAAATAAATTCTTAATAGCATTAACTTTATCATCGAATGAACCAAACATGAAAGCCGAAATTGTTTTTATAGATTGTTCAAGCCACTTGAAAGCACCATCGACTGGGCTACTAAATTGTCCCCAAAAATCACTCCACCATTTTTTCAGCCCGTCCCATTTATCGCTAAACCAGTCGGTGATTGCTCCCCAGTTTTTTACAGCTATTACAACTAAAGCAATTATTGCAATTACCGCGGCTACGATAGCAATTATTGGTAGTAGCGAGGTAGATAATGCACCAAATCCAATAGCTGCTCCTCCCGCTTCTGCTCCTGTGATACCTAAAACTGCCCCTAACGCAGGCAATCCAACCGCCATAGAAGCAATAATAGGCATCAAGGCTGTGAACGCAATAATCAATCCACCTATCACCACTAAAATTGTTTTAATAGGTCCAGGCAAACTACCAAATGCTTGCCCTAAAAATTTTAGTAAAGGAACAAGTAAATCTAATAGTGGCTTTAACCCTGTAGCGATTGCAGCTCCAAACTCTGACATAGCAACTTTAGCTTGTTGTGATGCTATTTGTTGTTCATCAATATCATCAACTGTTTTATTAAACGTATCAGAGATAGTTCCATTACTCTTCTTAGCAACGTCTCCTAGCTCTGATAAGTTGAAAGCCCCCCTTTGAATAGCATCAACCATTCGAGAGGCTCCCTTTGTTCCAAAGACAGTAGCAGCTTCTGTAAGAGCTTCCTGTTTAGTTTTGGCATTCTTGATTTTTTCAATCGTTTCGCCCAAACCTTCCGATAGCGACTTATTACCTTTTGCATATATGATGCTAGCTTTTGATAAGCTAGATAAAGCTGCATCGCCATCAACACCGGCCTTACTAAATTGTCCTAATAATTCTGTTCCTTGAGAAAAATTCAGTCCCAAATCTTTAATTTGCGGCGCACCTTTTACAGCAGAATCAAACAAAGAGTCTACAGCAACACCTGTTCGTTGGCTGGTTGCCGTTACGCTATCTAATACTGTGCTAAAGTCTTTATTTGATAATCCATAAGCTTCAATGGCACTTTTAGCTGATTCAATAGAAGTTTTTACATCAGTATCATTAATATTTGCATATTGTAAAGCAAGTTTTGAATTTTTTTCTAGAGTGTCACCAGACATATCAAATTGAGCGCTCAGTGTACCTAAAGCAGAACCAACATCTTCGAAGCTATCAACTGCCATTGAAGAAATGATATTATCAAACTGAGTTTTAAATTCATCAGAAGCCTTTCCGGTGGTGGTTGTAATTTTATCCATCCCCTCATCGACATCTGAGAATGCTTCTTGTGCACTTCCTGAAAACTCTTTAAGTTTGTCGCCTACAACAGACAAATGGTCGGCAGCTTCCATAAGAACCCCACCTTTGACAGCTTCTCCTACATCTTCAACCGATTGACCCAATTCATCAAACTTACCTCCAAGCCCTTTTGTTGCATTTCCAGCTTCTCCACTACTTGACTCTACATCTTTCAATGATTGCTTATAGTGGTCTAGACGCCCTTCGGTTGCGACTACTTCACGTTGAAAGGCACGATATTGTTCTTCCCCAATATCACCGCTCTTAAATTGACGGTCTACATCTGCTTGTGCGCCTTTGAGCCCATCAAGTTTTTTTGTAGTTAATTCAACTTGTTTAGAAAGTAATTGTTGCTTTTGAGCGACTAATTCAACATTGTTCGGATTCAATTTTAAAAGACGTTCTACATCTCGAAGCTCGCTATTGACCGAATTAGATTGTTTGCCAATATCTTTCAAGCCATTAGTAACACCAGTTGTATCAGCCCCTATTGCAATAGTAATCCCGCTTATTTTTTTAGCCATTTTTTACTCCTTTCTAGAACGAGTCGAAATCATCTTGTGTTGCCTTACGTTTATTCTCTTTATCAGGGTTATTGAAATCAACCCACTCTTGAATAAAGTCTAAACAATCCCCAATATCCATTACTTGCATATCTTCACTTGATAAACCAACTTGCTTACAAAGCAAAAGGAACGACTCGACAGTGAACACTTCATCACTGGCTGTCGCTCCTGAATCTACTTTTTTTTAGATTTGATGGAATGTGCAATCAAATCTTGTAATTCACTGGTAAAGTCTTCAATTGGCAAACTTTCCAAACTATCCAACCAATCCAAAGGGTCTGGAATTGAATGGTCCGCAGTTTTGGCATAGATCCAAACAAAGTTATAAAGTAACGTCAAATTTAACATTGACAACTGTTCCCAAGAAACATTATCAAAATTAAATTCTTCCTCTGTTCCTGTTTCCAAAGCTTTTGCAAGTTTCATCAAGTCCGCAAAATAATCGGTATGAAACTGCATTTTATAACGCAATGGAGTAGCTGCATTTGAAGCCAAACGAATCTTAATCTCTCCAATTTCAATTGTTTTTTCCATTTTGTCTCCCTAATCGTGTCTAGTTGTAGTTGTTGTAGTGGTAGTCGTTTTTGAATTTTTATCATAAACGGAATTGAACCATGCATCATAAATTGTAGGCTCTGTATCTGGACGAGTTTTTGTTTTAACTGCTTTATCAGACGGACGAGGGCTTGCTGAAAATGAAAGCTCCGTTGTATTTGGATCACCTTTATCAATTGTTGACGAACCGACACTAGGACGACTTGCTGAACAATTATACAAAACATGTCGAGTTGCTTTTTTATCACCTTCAAATTGGAACATTAAAGCAAAAGGAGAAGTTTCTGCATTAGAATACTCTGTTTGAACTCCACCTTCAACAACTTCTCCTAAAATTTTGGTCGCAAATTCTTCAGGAACAAGGGCTGTAGTGAGTTTACCATCATATCCTTGGTTATTACCGCTGATATAGTAATCAATATTATCAGCTTTAAATTTAATCAAATCACCACTAGCTTCTAAAGAAAGCTCAACCGCTCCTGGCCATCTAATCGGTTTTTCATAAGTGGTTGCTCCACTTAGTAAATCTGTTGTTGCTCTTGCAAAATAGACATTTTCAAGGCCAAATTCAACTTTATTTTTTTCTTGTTGTCCCATTTTTAATCCTCCATTGATTAAATATTAATTTCATAAGCTCGAAGATACATTTTTTCACTATCAAGGTAGCTTTCGTATATCTCATAAACGATTTTATTGTCGTCCAATAGTTTCTCAAGCTTTTGCTCTTCTCGCTCATTCTTTAAGTTTGAATATAACTCAATCGTTATATCCTTATTTTTGGCATAAATTTGGTTATCGGCTTTAAATCCAATTTCTTCATCAACATAGTAAAGAATGTAGGGTAAAGGTGGGGCTTGCCCAACTGCCCATAACCTGTAGCCAACTTTTAGACCTGTTTGGTCGAGAATTACTTTTAATTCTTCTAACGTCATTGACTCAACCTCTTTTCTACCCTGCTGATATAATTAGACACAAGCTCTTCTTCAACTGGTGCAATATGGACTTTCGGTGCTACTCGACCACCATTTCTTTTTGCATGACCTTTTTCAAGTAAATGAGTCAAACGATAGGTCGGAGCTTTTTGGTAAATAATTTGATTAGTTTCATTGCCGACCTTTATTTTTTTTCTAGTCCAATTAGTTGCATAGTCCGCAGTTCTAACGGGACTTGAACTTCTTAGTTTATTAACCCCTTCTTTTGCAATATCCTCTTTTATTGAGTTAACATCATCTAATACATCCTTTGTCCAGTTTCGAACCTCTTTCTCAATAGCTGAAGTTAATTCATTGAGTGAAATTTTATTGGCCATTAGAATCACCGACTTTCAAACGGCAAACTAATTCGAGTTCTTCATTACTTGTCTTATAATGTCGAACCACTGTTAATAGTAACCCCTGATATAACAATGTTTGTTCATTATTATATTCAAAAGGGTGAATAACTAGAGTATGCGTGACCTCTATTCCTGATTGACCAGCTTGGTAAAATTCCGCTCGATTCATTGGTTTTTCATAACCAAGAACGATATTTTTTTTAGTTTTAGGGATTTGTTGCCCTAAACTATCCTCATCATATCCATCAGGAGTCAACAAAGTTATCTCTTCATCCCACATCATTTTTACCTCGATATTTAATGATTAAATTCCGTAAACGATATTCAAGATTACGAGGCATTGTTTCACCGCCTTGGTGTTTATATCTAAAAGCTGCTAAATCTACAATAAACATCACTTGTTCATCGCTTTTTGGTTCTAGCACAATTCCTTTATTATCTTTGAGTTCTGTAATAACTGATTTTATAATCACTTTTAGAAGCTCATCTCTAACTGCAGAACGATATCCCAAAACGGCTTTAACAAGGTTCAAAATACTATCTTCATCCATAATTTGCCTCCTTCACGATTTGAACATAGCGATCAGATACCTTACCGGATTCTTGATTTAAAGCTTCAAGTGGCGGAGTATCAAGATATATTCCTTTGAAAAACAAGTCCATATCCTCAGTTACCCCAGCATTATGAATAATCTTTTTGTTTCCTAGTTCATCATCAGTTGACCAAGCAAAATCTAATTTCTTGCTTACTTTTGGTGTGATTCCATAATGATACATTGTCCAAAGTTGGGCCCACATTTCGGCCGTCCATTTTTGAAGTGACGTATCAAGTGGAGAAATTGCTCTATAAAGAACAATAGAATTAACATAAACATCATGCCAATATCCAGCTCTAGGATTTTTAATTACCCATTGGGCACCTCCTGAGTTATTTTGAATAGATTCTAACCATTCGATTGGTACTTTTATCGCATCTGTCATTACTTCAAGCGTTCGAGATGAATTAGTGACAGATTTAATATAATCTAGCCCAATGTAACCAATAGTGTCTGAGCAATACCATCTACTTTTTGTAACTGGAACTTTAAACGCTTCTAAATCGAGAATAACAGTATCAGAATCAAGATAAACATAGGTTTCATTCTCTCTTTCAGAATCTTCACTTAAATATCTATAAAATAAATAAGGTTTAATACTTGGGATATAAGACTTATCAAATCTATCATCTTCATATGAATAGACTTTACAATCATTAAATTCCATTAATACAGAATCATCTTCTTTAGCAAATAAAAGGATAATGTCTTTTTTATCCACCCCCAATTTAGACAAACTATTAATCACAGTATGCAATTCCCAAGCAAATCTTTTTTTAGCTGGTTGTGCAAATAAAAATTTCATTATCCTATCCTATTTTTAATCGTGTCTAGTTGTAGTTGTTGTAGTTTTATCATTTTAACCAATGGTAAACGTTACATAGAAACCAGCTTTTTTATCGGTTGCTTTGACATCATAACGAATGATGCCAGCTAGTAATTGACCATAGATATTGTTATCTACCCATGCAACTGAAACTTGCTTACGGTCAAAGAATGAAGCGAATGCCTTGGCATCTCCAATAAATCCAACAATATTTCCAACAGATTTACCAATCACATCATCATCGAGTACAACAACTTCTTTTCCAAGCAATTGTTTACCACTTGCTGCTGTGATTGAATCTTGTAGAAGGTAGCGACCGTTTTTATCTTTGAGTTTATCTAATTCTGAATACATTGAAGCTGAGATAAATAATTTTACATCATATACTTTCTTGATTTCTTTATTAATCAAGTCTTTCAAGCCGTCTACACCAACTACTGATTTAGCAGTCGCTGTCTTAAGAACTGCTGCAATATCAGCATTTTTAGTGTTCAACGATTGGTCTTGAATTTCGTCTGCAATCAATCCTGTTACGTCGTAGCTTGCATCATCAATCATTTCTTGCGAAATTGGAATATATCCACGACGAGTGGCAACAGAGTAATCAATTTCAACCATTTTTGGGTTTGCAAGTTGTGGATTTTTTTCTAGTTGTTGAACAGTTGCCATTTTAGAACCTGATTTAGAAATCACTGGGAATTTACCACTTGCTGAATTAACAGGCACTGAACGAACATATTTTGAAAGGTCAACAATATCTTTTGGTTCAAGTTGTGGTTGCAAGAGTTCTTGCGGAATCAAAGCCCCGCCTTCAACAGAAGTAAAACCATCACGTTTTTCAGCGCCTTTAGATTTAACAAATGCATTGATTGCTGAGCGTTTTTCAGCTAATTCTTCTTCAGTCACTTTAAATTTTTTCATTTTTCGTTTTTCTCCATCTTTAGGTTTTTGGTCAGTAGGATCAGCAGCTTTAGCTAATTCATCTTCAAGGTCTTGTTTTTCTTTTTGCAATTCTGCAATTTTTTCATCTAAATCTTTGACTTGTTTTTCTAAGTCATCGGCTGAATCACTGACAGTTGAAATTTCTTCATCTGTCTTGGCTTCTTCCAACGCTCGTTCCAAGTCATTTTCTTGTTTTTCTAGGTCAGAACGTTGAGAAAGTAATTTATCAATTTCACTTGAACGTTCTTTGATTTGTTTATTCAAAATAAGTTGTTTTAAG
>ENA-UOZI01000018-UOZI01000018.1-food-metagenome-genome-assembly--contig:-NODE-18-length-112856-cov-9.050168_pt1 | contig 112856 bp, 106 predicted proteins | sample MGYA00249871_ERZ772729 | MGnify/ENA primary metagenome ERZ772729 (study PRJEB29005, sample SAMN08379449) | food metagenome | isolation source: cheese - non spiked | study: EMG produced TPA metagenomics... | reverse complement strand
ATTAATTGATTCATTGTTTTCTCCTAATCTAATTCAATTCCTAAAATATCAGCAGTAAGCCAAATCTTTTGACCTACTAAGTCAGCAAATTCTTTTCTAGTGATTTGTTCTCCGTCTTCATTTTGAATTCCATAATCTGAGAAGACTGCTTTAATTAATTCATTTGCTTCGATAAGTGAAGATTTAACTGTTACTTCTTGTTCGTCATTATCATTTGACGAAATTTTAATTAATTCTTTCATATTTTGCCTTTCTAACTAGCTTTGTACACATTTTGTGTAGTTTTGTCGTAAAAAATATCATTCAATGATCTTGGACCAATGAATGGTTTCAGGTAGTTGCGGATCGCAAACATTTCTGTCGCTCTCCAATCATACTGACCTAATTCTTTACGTCTATACTGTTCTTCGCTCAAACCAATGGCTTTGGAGATTTGTTTTTGCGAGATTTTATAATCTTTTCGCAGAGCAATTAATTCTTTTTCTACTGCCATACTGGCTCCTTTCTTTTACTATGATATAATTTTATTATGATAACTAAAACAGAGTATAGAATACTTTCAGTGTTCGATGATGGGCGACCTCATGATGTTTCTCAAATTAGTGAAGCAACTAAAATTCCTTTTTATGAAGTTCACGACCTTACAAAAATATTAAGAAATCAAGATATGATTTCAATTAATCTTTCTGGTGGTTTCATGCGATCTGAAAAAGGCACCCTTGCTAAATTTGAGTACAAAGAAGGACATAAAAACAACCTCTTTGATAAACTAATCTATCCTATTACTCAAAACATAGCTTCTCATATTCTAGTTTTGTTAACTGGTTTTATTATCGGTTTAATTTCTAGTGGAAAATTATATAACTTATTCCAAATGCTATTCCACAGATAACACCCCAGCCGAGCGTCTTTACTAAAGAACGCTTTTCTTTTTCCATTTTATTACCCTTTCTATTTTTAAACTTCTGCATACGCAGTAAGGGAAGTTCAGGAATCGAACCTGTTCGCCAGTCTTCCCAGAATAATCTAACTTATAAATCTAATCCTTGTTAATAAATGGTATAATAATTTTTAAAAGGAGATTTTATGGACTTGATGGATTTTTTAAATATTTTTAATAATATCACTGCACCGTTAGGCTTTATTCTTACTATATTCACATTCTTTTTTGCTAGATCAACAAAAAATAAACTAAAGGAATCAAAGGAGTTTACTAGTGTTGAGATACACAAAAGCCAATATATTGGTAAACTTCAGGGAATAAAGTTAATTTTAGATAAAATAGATGACAGGAGAGATGTTATTCCTGAAGATATTGTAACCCAAACCATTAGTCTAGTTGTAGAGTTCGAAAGCAAGTACCCTTATCTATGCTCAAAAAACAAGAAAATATCTTCTTCAATCAAAGGTATAAAATCATTAAAAAATAATGCTGAAATTGAGTTTATTAACTTTATAGAACCGTTTAATAGGCTCTATAGTATTTTCTCTATTTAGAAAGGTCGCAATAATGTATAATGAAATAATTGATCAACTATGTAATCTAACAATAGACAAAGAACTACGATGGCAAACTATTGATAATTTAATTGTAGACGGGCGCCCTTACTCACAACATTTTCAACATATATTACCTAATAAATCATTCTTCACTGAATATAATGGTAAAGAAATCGTTGTTCTATATGGTGAAATGGGAGGTCTTTTTGATGATCAAATCATTGGCCAATATTTTATTCAAGAAATTTCTGGCAACCAAGTTTATCAGTTGGAAGTCCCTGAGCAAAATATTGTTAAACTTCATACAATAATAACCTTATCTTAAATGCCTATCTTTACAAGATTTTATTATTTGTGTAGGTGCTTTGCGTTCTATAAGTAAAGATACTATTTCTAGTATGCATAGAATTATTACACATATACTTAGAATAGAAATAATTATTGTCATCTAATCACCTTTCCGCCCCTCTGGGGCTTTTTATTTGCCAAACTTGCTACTTACGTCGCGGTGGATACGTCGTGTACCGTCATTTGAGCCTGTTCCGTCTGCCGTACTGAATGCTCCATGTTTGTTCGCTTGTTTGACTTTATGAGTTAATTATACTACACAATTTGTGTAAAGTCAACAAAAAAACAGTAATTACTAAAAAAAGTTTGCAAAACGTGTAATTTTCTTTTATAATACATATATAAAACTTCGAAAGGTTCGATATGGACGATAGAGAAATAAATAAATTTGTCGGAATGAAAATAAAAGAGTTTCGCAAAAATAAAAAGTTGACCCAGCAAGACTTAGCTGATTTGGTCGGAGTGAAAAACAGTGCAATCTCTAATTATGAACAAGGGATTAGGATTCCTAAAAGAGATTTCTTATTCAGGGTTGCAAATGCCTTGGGCGTTTCAATAGACGAATTTTTTCCTATACAAAGTGAAGAAACATCTTCTACTCTATCCGAAATAAATAAAATTAGTTCACAACTCGAAGAACCACGACAAAAAATAGTTTTAGAGACTGCAACCAATCAGTTAGACGAGCAAATCAAAAAGAAACGTTTATCTTTCTTCTCTAATAAAGTTGATTTCGATAAAATCAGCAATATTGTTCCTTATGACCCTAATAAAGAAGGTTACGCCCCTGTTATAGGAGAAATAGCAGCAGGAACTCCAATTCTGTCCGAACAAAATTTTGAAGGCATGCGCCCTGTTTATGGTAAATACGCTGGCCGTGATGATATATTTTGGCTTAGAGTTAAAGGCGAAAGCATGGAAACAGAAATACATGACGGTTCTTTCGCTTTAATACTGCAAGACCCTGACCTTTCAGAAGGTTCTATCGGAGCTGTTCGCTTCATAGACGATAACGAAGCAACTCTAAAATGCGTCTTCTATGAATATGATGAAAATGGCTATCCTCTCTGTTTAAGACTTGAACCATTAAACCCTGATTATCCGATTCAATATGCTGATGAGTACAATCCAGCTGTAATAGAAGGTAGATTAGTCAAAGTAGAACAAGATTATTAAAAAACGCCCAACCTTTGATTAGGTGGGCATTTTTAGAAAGGATAATATTATGTGGGTAGTCAGCCTAAAAAATGGTAAATTTAAGTATTGCGAGAGATATATTGATCCGTATTCTGAGAAAACAAAGACTGCAAGTGTAACTCTAGAAAAAGATACACCACAAGCTAAGAAACAAGCGATAAAACTCTTATCTGAAAAAATAGAAGATATCACTGCTACTGACCCAGCTCAAAAAAATATAACTTTCGGCGAACTTCTGAATGAATGGTTCCCTTACTATCAGGCGAAAAACAAGAGAAAAACTTGGAAACAAGTTGACGGTAATTTAAAAAGGATACATGCGGTAATCTCTGATGATATGCTTATAAAAAATATTGATGGAAAACTGATAACTAAACTCATTGATGAAATGTATACATTTGGGACATACTCTTATAATTACACTAGTCAAATTCGGGCTTTACTTTCAACAATTTTTAAATTTGCAATCAGTCGAAAATATTTATCAAATAATCCTGTAAAAGATACTGAAATAGCTCTTAAAATAGAGGATAAAAATAAACAGCGTGAAAAGGTGGAGAACAAATATCTTGAACGAGATGAAGCAGAAAAAATAATATCATATTTAGCTAATAAAAAAAGATGCTTGCTTCATTCTAGGATGTCAGAGTTCCTATGGCTCACTGGTTTGCGATATGGAGAGCTTCAAGATTTAAAGTGGAATAACTATCATGACGGTTCGATAAGAGTTGAGGGAACGCTTGATAGCTTTATGCGAAGTATTACAGAAGCTGAAAAAACATCGCCTAAGACTTCTACCAGTTTCCGTGTAGTTGACTTGCCAGATAGGGCTATAGAAATAATCGAAGAGAGAAAACAGTACGATTTAATTCATTTCTCTGCTGAGGATGATGACTATATTTTCTTATCAAGTAGAGGGAATCCGTTAGTATTGAACTCATTTAATTTGAAATTAAAAGAAGCTGCAAAAGCGAATCATATCGACAAAGAAATTTCATCTCATATTTTTAGGCATTCTCATGTTTCACTTCTCTCGGAACTCGGTATGCCATTAAAATCCATCATGGAAAGAGTTGGACATTCTGATGCAAAAGTAACTCTTAAAATATATAATCACGTTACTAAAAAGGCAAAAAAAGATATTGTTGATGCACTTAACAATTTATAAAAAAGAACCTGCTATAAAACAGGTTTTTATTTTTGCTACTTTTTTGCTACTTTTGCTAAATATACGAAACACTAACGCTCACAAATCCAGTTATACCAACACTTTATTTTTTGAAGTTATCCATGAGATCCATGAAATCATCAAAAAGATAGCTGGCATCGTGAGGCCCAGGAGCTGCGTCTGGGTGAAATTGGACTGAAAAAGCTGGGAAGTGTTTGTGACGCACTCCTTCAACTGAGTCGTCATTGATTTCAACATGGGTAATCATTAGGTCTTCAGGTAAGTTTTCTGATGAAACGGCATATCCATGATTTTGTGAGGTGAAGTCAATTCGTCCTGTTGCAATTTCACGAACGGCATGGTTAAATCCACGGTGTCCAAATTTCATTTTGTAGGTTTTTGCTCCATTTGCAAGACTAAATAATTGATGACCTAAGCAAATACCGAAAATTGGAATTTTACCTTGAATTTCTTTAATCATTTCAATTGCTTCTGGTACATCTGTTGGGTCACCAGGGCCATTAGTCAACATGACACCATCAGGTTCCATTTCCAAAATTTCTTGAGCACTGGTGTTGTATGGGACAACGGTGAGATTACATTCCCGTTTTGAAAGTTCCCGTAGGATACTATGTTTCAAGCCAAAGTCAACAACGACAACTTTTCTGCCTGTATTTGGTGATGGATAAGCGGTCGTTGTACTACTTGTTTCAACTTGATTTGTTGGTAATACTGTCGCTTGAAGTTGGCTCATTTGATGCTCTACTTCATCTCTTGCTTGTACAAGTGAGGCCTTCATAGTGCCGTGTTCTCGAACAATTTTAGTAATCGCTCGAGTATCCACACCTGTAATTCCAGGAATATTTTTTGCTTTTAAAAATTCATCAAAAGACATTTGCATCCGCCAGTTCGAAGGACGGCGCGCTGCTTCATGAACAACTACGGCTTTACAGGTTGGATGAATTGATTCATAATCATCTCGATTGACGCCATAATTTCCAACAATTGGATAAGTGAAAGTCAAAATTTGTCCGTTGTATGATTGGTCAGTGATTGATTCTTGATAGCCTGTCATTCCTGTATTAAAGACAAGTTCACCTGTAACATCCAAGTTTGCACCAAGGGATTCTCCCTCAAAAATGGTTCCGTCTTCTAAAATTAAAAGTCTTTTGCTCATAATAAATATTTCCTTTGAATTTTGCTTTAGCAATTATTTTTTCTTGTTGTCAGCGCTTTGAATTATTTAGCTTTTTTTCCAGCAAGAATTGCTTCAAGAATTGCCATTCGCGTATAAACACCATTGCTCATTTGTTGAACAATCCGACTTTGTGGGCTTTCAACAAGGCTGTCAGCAATTTCAACACCCCGATTGACTGGAGCTGGGTGCATGATAATGGCTGTTGGTTTCAACATTTTTGCTCGTTCTTCTGTCAGTCCAAAATGATTATGGTAGCCTTCTTTAGAAAAGCTTTCGCCACTATCATGACGTTCGTGTTGAACGCGTAAGAGCATATGAACGTCAAGTTCTGGCAAAATTCGATCTAGGTTGGCATAATGACCGTAATCATCAAATTCTTCACTATACCATGCTGCTGGGCCTGTAAAGTAAAGTCTAGCTCCTAATTTTTGGAGCATCATCATATTAGATTTGGCGACACGTGAATGGGTTAAATCTCCGGAAATTGCGATTTTTAAACCTTCAAATTTGCCAAATTCTTCATAAATGGTCATCAAGTCAAGTAAACATTGACTTGGATGTTGCCCTGAACCATCTCCACCGTTAACAATCGCACAATGAATATTATCTGAATTCACTAATTCTTCATAGTAATGTTCTACTCCTGAACGTATAACACAGATATCAACGCCAAGTGCATCAAGTGTTAAGACGGTATCGTAAAGAGTTTCTCCTTTACTAATTGAGCTTGCTTGCGCATCAAATTCAAGAACATCTAAGCCTAATTTACGCTCAGCAATATGGAAACTATGGTGCGTTCTTGTAGAATTTTCAAAGAAAAGATTTGAAGCAAAAGTTTGTTTTTCTAAATCAAATTCTGCTGTTCCTGCTTTGAAAGCTGAGGCTCTTTTGATAAGTCCCATGACTTCATCAACACTAAATTTTTCCATACTTGTGAGGTTTTCGAGTTGAACTAATCCATTTTTTACTGACATGAGGTCTCCTTTACCCTGACTGTGTGCTCTCTGTCACAACAGTTTTATTGACAATATATTTGATTGTTTTGTCAGTAAACTGACAAAATTTTTATCTACTGATGGAAATCTCGATAGGATTTCTATCAGTTATAAGTTCACTTTTTTTAATTACTGACGATTCTGTCAGTAATTTTGAATCTTTTAAATTTCGCTAGGATCTTTTGGCAAGACAAGATTTAAAACAATTCCGAGAATTGTTGCAATGGCTACTGATGAAATTTGTAAATTTTGAGTGATATTAATAATCATTCCACCAATCCCGATAACAAGAACAACTGAGCTGATTAGTAAGTTTCGTTTGATATCAAAATTAACTTTATTTTCAACTAAAATTTTCAAACCAGAAGCTGCAATTACTCCAAAAAGGGCAATTGATGCTCCCCCGATGACGGGTGCTGGAATTGATTGCAAGAGTGCTGTAATTTTCCCAATGAATGAGACAACGATAGCAAGAACGGCAGCTCCAGCAATAACATAAATCGAATGAATTTTTGTAATTGCCATAACTCCAATATTTTCACCGTAAGAGGTCACCGGCGGTGCACCAATAAATCCGGCGATGATTTGAGCTAGACCGTCACCAGTTAATGTTTTTTCTAATCCTGGTTCTTTAAAGTAATCTTTTTTAGTTAATGAATTCAAAACCATAATGTGGCCAAAATGCTCAGTCATTGTGACAAAAGCAATCGGTGCCATTGTCAAAATTGCTGACGGATAGAAGGCCCACTTGTAATTGGCAAATGGAATTTCCATTGGTGGAATGGTCAGCCACTTAGCATGTGAGATTCCAGTGAATGAAACAATGTTCATCCCTGTAATCTTACCAATAATCATTGCTGCAACATATCCTGTGATGATTCCAAGTAAAATTGGAACAACTGACAGAAATCCTTTGCCATAGATACTGTAAATGACAATAGATAACACAGTGATGAGGGCAATAATGATATAAGCTAAACTGTATCCTTTTAGATTTGCAACGTCCGTGTACATGGCATCATTAATTGCTGTTGGAGCAAGTGATAATCCAATGACCATAACGATTGGCCCAACGACGATTGGCGGTAAAACTTTGTCAATCCAGCCTTTACCTGCAAATTTTACAATTAAAGCGACAATCAGATAAACCAATCCACCAGTCATTGCCCCTTGAGCAATGGCTGGCATTCCACCATTTTTCATCAGTAAAGTCATCGCACCAATATAGGCAAAGCTTGAACCCATGTAAGCTGGCACTTTAAATTTTGTAACACTCATGTGTGCAAGTGTACCAAGTCCAGAACTCAAGAGGGCAATGGCTGGGTTAATCCCAACTAAAATTGGCACCAAAACCGTTGAGCCAAACATGGCAAACAAATGTTGAAATGAGAGACCAAACCACTGACTTGCAGCTGGTTTCTCATCAACTTTTAAGATAATATCATTATCGTGCACTTTTTTCTCCTAAAACTCTAAGTTGAATATTTGTTAATTCTTTCGTCAGTAACTGACAGCATATTTTTTACTTTAAATTACTGACAGAAATTTTTTAATCTTCACGTTTAATTAAAATACTGTCATTGCCATCGTGTTCAGACATTTGAACAATGATTTCTTCATCACGACCCGTTGGAATATTTTTCCCAACGTAGTCTGCACGAATTGGCAATTCACGATGTCCACGGTCAACTAATACAGCCAATTGAACACGAGCTGGACGACCGAGTTTTACAATTCCATCAATTGCCGCACGGATTGTCCGACCTGTGTAGAGCACATCATCGACAAGAATGACATCTTTTCCTGTAATATCGATGTCAATTTCTGTCGTGTCTTCTTGAGCTTGTTTGTCATCACGGAATGGACGTGTATCCAACTCACCAAAAGGAATTTCCAAACCTTCTAATTGTTGCAAACGTTCTTGGATTCTTTTTGCTAAATAAACACCACGTGTTTTAATCCCAATCAAAACCAATTTGTCCAGCTCTTTATTACGTTCAATAATCTCGTAAGTGATACGTGTAATTGCACGTTTCATTGTGATTTCGTCAATAATTTCTTTTCTAGCCATTGTGGCTCCTTTCATTCTTGATGATCAATTGGTCAGTAAACTAACAAATCTTTCATTTAGCGATTTAGCTTCCATTTCTAAGTTGTCCATTAACATACAAAAAACCTGCACTCAAAAGAGAATGCAGGTAGGTATCAGAAAATGGACAGTATCCATCATATTATTACATTATTAATTTCTGACCTTGCCTGCCTCTCTGGACAATCTTAAAGGTTAGATAGATTATAGCAAAGTTCTCGCCACTTGTCAAAAATTATTTTTTATTTAGAGAATAAAGTCTTGAAAGTGATTATAATCAAAAATAGACAAGATGACATCATTAAAAGAAAAATTAATTTCCAAACAAAAGCAGGGATTATTTGAAATTTCTCATGGAGTAAATCTGCATCAGAAAGTTCTTCATTTTTATGAAAAATTACTCTAAGGTCAATAAATGCCCCTAAAGTCAGAAAACCAATTAAAGCTCCACCCATAAAATTAAAAATCTGAATTTGACCAAAATAAAGCAAAGCCCCTGTAATTAAAATTCCTAGCAAACAAATCAAAAAGCCATACCAATTTTTAACGACGATTAGAACAGAAAGGCTGACTATCAACAGACTTATAAGAATGAATTCTGGATGATTGATAATCAAAAACCAGCTAAAGAGACAGCCAAAAAGTAAAGGCATTGGATAGCCCATCAATAAAACAAAGAAGCTTCTCCCACCACCACTTGTTTGGGTGAGGCCGGAACTATCATGATTAAGATGAATTCTATAAACTTTACCAAAAGTAATTTTCGCCGCCAGAGCATGACCAAATTCATGTAAAAGCGTCACTAAAATTCTTAATAAGGGATAAAGAAAGATAGCTATTAAAAGCCCACAAATCAAACCTAATAAAATTATTTTTTGCTGGTCACTAAAGTCTGCGATTCTTTCAAAAGCAGAATAAATATATTGGATAAAATCTTGCAAAACTTCTCCTTTCAGTTTATCATAACAAAAATAACTTAAAATAAAATATTTAAAGAAAGCTTGACAAATATATTATAAAATTATAATATAATAATATGATTAACGAAAAAGATATTGCTGAATTTTTTAAACTTTTCTCTAACGACGGACGTTTAAAAATTATTTCCAGCCTAGCCACTGATAACCTAACCGTAAATGAGATTGTTGAAAAAACACAACTTTCTCAATCTCTTGTCAGTCAACAACTAAAACTTTTAAAAAATGCACGGATTTTAACGAATGAAAAAATTGGAAAAACGGTCACTTACAGTATCTATGACCGCCATATTTTACATCTTTTGAAAGATGTTGCAGAACATTTGGATGAACAAGAGGGAGGAAATCATGAGCCTTAAAAATAAACAAATAAAAAGCGAGCATGACCATAATCATCTGGATAAACTTGTCTCACAAAACGTCACAATCGTTTTTGCTTTAAACCTCTTCTTTGCGATTTTAGAATTTATTTTTGGGGTGCTCTTTAATTCTACGGCTATTTTATCTGATGCCGTCCATGACACAGGAGATGCCGTTGCTATCGGTTTAGCCTGGTTTTTCCAAAAATTCTCTAAAAAACGAGAAGACAAACACTTCTCTTTTGGTTATCAACGTTTTAGTTTACTCGGCGCCTCACTCACAAGTGTCATTTTAATTACGGGGAGTTTCATTGTGCTTTTCGAAGCCGTTCCTAGATTTTTCAACCCTCAACCTGTAGAAGCAACAGGTATGCTTGGTTTGGCTATTTTTGCAATTGTCGCCAATGGTTTTGGTGCATGGCTTTTGGCTCGTGGTTCCTCACGAAATGAAAGTATTTTAAATCTCCACGCGCTCGAAGACGTTTTAGGTTGGCTGGGAGTCCTCATTGTTTCAATCGTCCTTCATTTTGTAAAATGGTACTGGCTCGACCCACTTCTTTCTATTCTAATTGCTTTGTTCATCTTATCCAAAGCCATTCCAAAATTCTGGGGAACTTTACGTATTCTTCTTGAATCAGTCCCCGAAGATATTGATTACAAAAATCTTCTAAGAGCCCTTGAACAACTTCCTGAAGTACTTGCTGTCACACAACTTATCATTTGGTCAATTGACGGTGAGCAAAATGCAGCAATGATTCATATTGTGATTCCCGAAAATCAAGATTTCTCAGATGCAAAAATCGCTGTTCGTAAGCTTTTAGAAAGTGAGAAAGTTTGTCGCTCAGCCATTGAACTTGATGAAACTACTGACGAACATAAAAAACATGTTCAATATGAAATTTAATTACTGACAGAACTTGTCAATTTATAAAATTACTGATGAATTAAAAGACTCGGCTTATAAAAAGCCGAGTCTTTTAATATTTTTAACGAATTTGTCCTGTGCCATCAATCAGATATTTTGTTGAGGTTAGAGCCTCTAAGCCCATTGGCCCTCTGGCATGAAGTTTTTGAGTTGAAATGCCAATTTCAGCACCTAAGCCAAATACAAAACCGTCAGTAAATCTTGTAGACGCATTGACATAAACGGCTGCCGCATCAATTTCATCTTGAAATTTTTGCGCATTGAAATAATCATGAGTGACAATGCTTTCTGAATGACGACTTGAATAAGTATTAATGTGCTCAATTGCTTCATCCAAATTATCAACCGTTTTTACTGACAGAATATAATCTAAAAATTCTGTCCCAAAATCATCGTCAGTTGCAGGAATTCCAGCTGACAGAACTTTCAGCGCACGCTCGTCAGCACGAAATTCAATTTCATGAACTTTATTGATTTCATTTTCCAACTTTTGTAAAAATTCGTCAGCAATTTTTGCGTGAACCACTAAACTTTCTGCTGCATTGCAAACACTAGGACGCTGTGTTTTGGCATTTATCACAATTTTTGTCGCCATTTCTAAATCAGCAGATTCATCAACAAAAATTGTACAATTACCCACCCCAGTTTCAATGACAGGAACCGTTGCTTTTTCTTTGACACGGTTAATCAATCGCGCTGACCCTCGCGGAATCAAAACATCTAAAAATTTATCTGCCTGCATCATTTTTTCTGCTTCAGCATGACTTGTGTCAGATAACAATTCAACTGCTCCGTCAGTAATTTTTGCTGACAGCAAATTTTCCTTAATAATTTCAACTAAAACCATATTAGAATAAATCGCGTCAGACCCACCGCGTAACAAAACAGAATTTCCTGTTTTAAAACAAAGAGAAAAAGCATCGATAGTCACATTTGGACGACTTTCAAAAATCATTCCAACAGTGCCAAGTGGCACTCTTTTTTGCAAAATCTTAAGTCCATCAAGATTAGTGAAACCTTGCAATACTTGCCTAATTGGGTCAGGAAGTTCTGCAACTTGTCTCAACCCTGTTGCCATATCAGAAATTCTTTGCGCATTTAGACGCAAACGGTCAACCATAATCTCAGAAATTCCATGTTCCAGAGCGTTAGCCAAATCTTTTTCATTCTCAGAAATAATTCTGTCAGTATTTTCGATAAGGCTGTCAGCTAAATTTTGCAAAAAAACATTTTTGTCGGCAGTTGATAGCTTTGCTACTTCTTTGCTCGCCTTTTTAACCTTTAATCCAAGTTCTTCAATCATCGTTTTATCCTTCTTTCTCAAGATTTTTGATGAAAATAAGTCCCAATCTCACGTCCTTCGATAATTTCTTTAATCTCTCGAATCCGTTCGCCATTGGTCAGAACCATTTCTTGACCATTTTCAAATAAAATCTGTGCAGCCGCCAATTTTGAAGTCATCCCGCCAGTTCCAAAACGCGAACCGGCACCACCAGCCATTTGACGTAATTCATCAGTAATTTCATGAATTTCATTAAAAATTTTCGCATCATCATAAATCGTTGGATTTTTATCAAAAAGTCCATCGATATCTGACAGCATAATCAATAAATCAGCATTCACTAATTTAGAAACAATCGCTCCCAATTTATCATTATCACCAAATTTTGTTTGATGATCCATTTCATCAACCGCAATAGCATCATTTTCATTAATAATTGGAATAATCCCAAGCCCAAGTAACGCATTTAGTGCATTTTCAGCATTCTCACGACTCGTTGGAAAATCAGTCACATCACGTGTCAAAAGTAACTGAGAAACTTTTTGCGAATAACGACGAAACATTTGCGTATAAAGACTCATCAATTCAACCTGACCGATTGAAGCCAAAGCCTGCTGGTCAGCAATCCCTTTGGGACGTTTATCTATACCAAGCACATTCAAGCCAACTCCAATCGCTCCAGAAGTCACCAAAATCACTTCATAACCTTTATTATTCAAATCAGATAAAACAAAAGCCAACTCGTCTATATTTGATAAATTTATTTTTCCATTTGGCAAAATCAACGAACTCGTTCCAATCTTAACTACAATTCGTTTAACACTCAAAATATTTTTTCTTGTCATAATCATTTATTATAGCAAGATATTTCAACAAATACGAGAGTAAAATGATTAAATTTCTACTTTTTATTATTTTATTCTACAACTAGAATTTTATAAAAAAAGTGCTTTTGAGCACTTTTTATTTTCCATACCCCACTAGCTATTTTTTGTCTCTTTTTCAGCTAACATCTTCTTAACAAAATCAGGCATTTCCCCTCTGACAGCTCCGTCAATAGACTTTTTTATTGATTTAGCCACTTGATTTTCATATTCAGAAGTTGTTTTTTCATGACCATCTAATCGTTTCTCTCCCACCAAATTTTGAATGGATGTAATATCCTGCGAAACTTCTAAACAGCCCAGATATTCTCCTGTTTCTTCATCACGCATTGCAAAATATCGAATATAAATTTTCTTATTAAAACGATGTAAATCAATCCAAAAATCAGCTTGATCGCGTGTTCCAGATTTAAAATCTTCTAGGATTTTTTCTACTACCGCCATTGATTTTGGCGGGTGGCAATCAATAACACGTCGACCAATTACAGATTTAGCTCGTGGAAAAATTCGTTCTCCTCCCGAGAAAAAGCGAACGATATCTTCTTTATCAACAAAACTTAGATCAACCGGTAAAACATTAAACAAAGCCGTTAACTCATTGAGGTGTAACATGCCAGTTGGCAAAACAACCACTCCCTCACTTGTAACTTTTTCCCAATCATATTGCCGCTTAACTCTTTTAGGTTTGCTTACTTCTAAACCAGATTCCTTAGCAATAGCCTCTGTCATTGCTTTAGCAGATTCAATCGCCGCCAATCTTTGAGGTTCATGCTCTTTTTCCTTTTCAATTGACTCTTTAGAAGCTTTCCATTTTAAAGGTTCCGCAATGAATGCATAGCCAATCTCTTTAGAATCCTCCTCTATTTGTTCCCAATCTTTTAAAGAAAAGACATCCAAGCACATTGGAATCATAATTGCTTCTTCTTTAAAAATCATTTCTTCAATTTCCGTCAGTAAATTTTCTAGCATTTCACGTAATGGGTTCAAAGCTGTTTTATCTGTTTTTAAATAAACAATTACTTCTTTAATCATCTCACGAACACTATCATCTACACCCCACATAACTTTTGGTGGCGCTGTGATTCCATATTTTTCCATAAAAGAAAAAATTAAAGTTTCTTTTCTAGCATAATGTTTGTCAATATTATACAAATCAATAACCGCTGCAAGTAAACGTTCTTTATAAGACCAATCTCCTTTTTCAATCTTTGAAAAAACCCACCGAATTTCATCATTTAATAGCGATGTAATCACTTGATTTTCAAGTTTCATTGTATGAATAGGATGTCCTGGAGTATTTTCTTCTAAAGATGATTTATGAATATCTGTAATAGCCCCTTTAAAGACAGCTGCATGAACATTGCATAATTTTTGAATTTCAGAGGGATTGAGCCCCCCTTGGATCAATGCCTTTTCAGCACCAGTTATTTCCGAAACATCTACACCATCAAATTCTTCATTAAAAATTTTTTTGGCGTCCTCAAACATCCCCCCTTCGTGTAAGAGTGTCAATATTTCAACAATTCTTTTTTGGCGCTCAATTGTAGTTGATTTATTCATATTTGTCATTATTCTTCCACCTTCTGATTTGAAAACTCAAAACCAGCCTCAGCAAAAGCAATAACAATTTTATCCCAATCGATATGTTTCATTTTTGCTCCCATTGGAATTGTCGCCATCCTTCCAGCAGTCTGTAGCATTCCAGGCATTTTTATCTCATGAAACCCCAAATCATCCATTAAATCAATAATTTCAGGGTGTTCTGTTGCTAAATCATAAAGTTTAGCATTTATATCCAGTTGAATCATTCTAATCTCCTTTTCAAATGTCAAAATTTTGTAAAAAAACTTTGACATCTTATCTTATTCTAACAAAATATTAGTCTCATTAAAAGATAAAAAAAGAATCTATAAACTATAGATTCTCATGAATTATTAAAAAATAATTTGAATGAAGGCTAGTGAAAATACTCCCACAAGCACAATAACTAATAAGTTTTTTGTCAAAATAGCTGCTAAAACCGTTGGAATTGAAGCAAGTAAATTATTCCAGTTAACCGATGGTAAATGACCTAAATGTTGAATAAAAAGATTTGAAATCCATAAGGCTGACATAATAACTACCGGCACAAAACTTAAATATTCCACAACTATTTGAGGCAAACTCATTTTTTTTAATAAAATAAAAGGTAGAACTCTTGAAATCCAAGTTACAATAGCGCATCCAATAATTGTTAATGATATAAATTCAAAAGAAGACACGTTTTACCCCCACACCTAACGCACAAGCAATCAAAGTAACAAATAAAACTAACAAGTTGCTTGGCAAAAATATCAAACCAAAATAAAATAGAACCAAGGTAATTCCAACCATGACTAACTGTAGCATTAAACCCAAAGTTTTATCACTAATAAGTTGCAAATAAAGTAAGCCAATAAACATTGCGATAACTGCGAATCCCAAACCTAATTTTTCTGGATTTGCTAGTAAATTCCCTAATAGAGCTCCAATAGCACTGGCTAATGCCCAAACTAAATAGGCTAGTAAATTTGATGCATTAAACCAAGAAAAATTCAGTTTACCCTCAGTATAATTTTGTTTATTCATTCCTAAAGCAAAACTTTCATCGGTCAATAATGTCCCAAGTAAAATATTTTTCAGTAAACTTTCATTTTTAAAATATGAAGCCGTCGTCATGCTCATTAAAATAATTCGTGAATTAACTAAAAATACACTTAATACTATTGACATAATAGGACTATGAGTTGCTAGCATACTAACCATGATAAATTGTGCTGAACCAGCGTAAACAATCAATGAGAGTAATAAAATTACCCAAACGCTAAACCCCTCGCTGTGCCCTATCATCCCAAACGCAATTCCTATCCCAATATATCCAAAAACTGTCGGCATTGTATCTTTCAAGCCTTGTTTAAAAGTTAATTCCGAATTCATATTCCCCTCACTCCCTAAAAGATTATATCTAACCATTATCACATAAATATTAACTAACTGTCAATAAAAATTTATTAATCACTTGATTTTTGCAAGGTATATTGCTATAGATTTCATTTTTTCAATGATATAATCAAATTAATAACAATATCAATCATAGAGGAGGAAGACTATGGCAACAATTAGTATTTTTGGTAAAGGAAAAATGGGAAAAGCAATCGGTGATAATTTTAGTTCATCTGGTAATAAAGTCAACTATATCTTATCAAACTCATCTAAAACAGAATTGGGTGAAATTGTTGTTTTAGCTGTTCCTTATGTCGCAATTGCCGGAATCATCCAAGAATATTCGACTGATTTACAAGGAAAAATAATTATCGATATTACAAATCCCGTTGATTTCACAACATTTGATAGTCTATTAGTGCCTTCGGATACTTCTGCTGCGGCTCTCATTGCTAAACAACTCCCAAATTCAATGATTGTTAAGGCTTTTAATACGACTTTTTCCGATACATTGGCAACAAAAAAAGTGGCAAATGAACATCAAACAACAGTTTTACTCGCTAGTGATAGTCAGGAAGCAAAAGAGACCATTATTAAAGCTCTTGAAAATAGTGGTTTGAGTCTATTAGACGCTGGTTCACTAAAAAGGGCTCGCGAACTGGAAGCTATTGGTTTTCTGCAAATTACTTTAGCTGCTTCTGAAAAAATTTCTTGGGACGGTGGTTTTGGAATTTTCAAATAGTCGCTTAAAAATTTAAGTCTTGTTATAATTAAATAACAAGGCTTTTTATTTTATAAATAAATATCATCAAGGAGTAGAATAATGACTACATTAACAAATGAACCAACAATGAAAATCAGAGCATTGGAACGGACAGATTTAAAAAATATTCATATCATCAATAATAAAGCTGAAACAATGCGGCTATGGTTTGAAGAACCTTATGAATCACTAGACGAGTTAACCAGTCTTTATGATAAACATATTCATGATAATACTGAACGTCGCTTTGTAATTGAAGCCAATGATACTTTTATTGGAATTGTGGAACTTATGTCTATTGATTACATTCATCGTACCTGCGAAATTCAAATCATTATCATTTCAGGTTTTTCTGGAAAAGGCTACGCTCAAAAAGCGTTAAAAACAGGTGTTGACTATGCTTTCAATACTCTAAATATGCATAAAGTTTATTTATGGGTAGATATTGATAATGCTCCAGCTGTTCATATCTATAAAAAATTAGGATTCAAAATTGAAGGAACAATTAAGGAACAATTCTTTGCTGGCGGTAGATATCATGATAGCTACTTTATGGGGATTCTTAAATCTGAATATACTCAAAGAGAAAAAGCGGTTAAATAAAAAAACAGGAGAACTCCTGTTTTTATTTAGCGTTTTTTCTTACCTTTTTTCATTTTCTTTTGAGCACGTTTCATGGCTTGTTTCATAGCAAACTCAGTTGCTTTACCTTTTAAACCACCACCAAACATAGAACTCATATCGGGCATCCCATTTGCTGAACCATTGCCCATCATCCCTTGTAAATCACCCAAAGATGACATATCGGGCATTCCAGAACCTGCAGGCATATTCGGCATTTGTCCACCGGCTCCACCCATCATTTTTTGCATCATAGCATTCATATCACCATTCATGATTCCTTGCATCATTTCTTTGGACTGATTGAATTGCTTAATGAATTTATTTACTTCAATAAATGAATTTCCAGAACCTGCGGCAATCCGACGACGACGGGCTGGTGACAGTTCAGCCTCTAAATGACGTTCTGCCGGTGTCATTGACAAGACCATTGCTCGTTTTCTGGCAACATCCTTAGGATCAACTTTAACCTTATCTAAACCAGGCATTTGTGACATTCCTGGAATCATTTTCATAATATCTTCCATTGGTCCCATATTTGTCACTTGATCAAGTTGTTCAACAAAGTCCTCATAATCAAAACGGTTTTCAGCCATTTTTTCAGCGAGTTTTGCTGATTGTTCTTCGTCATAATTTGCTTGAGCCTTCTCAATTAAGGTGAGCATATCACCCATTCCAAGAATTCGTGAACTCATTCGATCAGGATAGAAAACTTCAAGGTCTGTTAATTTTTCACCAGTCCCTGTAAATTTAATTGGTTTTCCTGTAATTTCACGGATTGATAATGCCGCACCACCACGTGTATCACCATCAAGTTTAGTGATAATCACACCTGTAATGTCCAATTTTTCATCAAAAGTCTTGGCAACTTGTGCTGCAACTTGACCAGTCATTGCATCAACAACAAGCAAAATTTCAGTTGGTTCAGCAAGTGCTTTAATCTCTTGCAATTCGTTCATTAAAGTGTCGTCAATTTCAAGACGACCTGCAGTATCAATCAAAACATAGTCTTTACGTTCTTCTTGAGCTTTTAAAAGACCATTACGAACAATATTAACTGGTTTTTCAGCAGTTCCTTCATCATAGACAGGAATTTCAAGCTGTTCACCTAAGGTTTTTAATTGGTCAATCGCTGCTGGACGATAAACGTCGGCTGCAATCATTAAAGGGCGAGCATTTTGCTCTTCTTTGAGTTTTTTGGCAAGTTTACCAGCAAAAGTTGTTTTACCTGCCCCTTGCAACCCAACCATCATGATAATTGTTGGAATTTTAGGAGATTTAAGTAATTCAGCTTCGCCACCACCCAAAATAGCTGTTAATTCTTCATCAACAATTTTAATTACTTGTTGAGCTGGGTTTAATGCTTCTGATACTTCAACACCGACAGCTCGTTCACGGATTGCCTTAATAAACTTCTTGACAACTGGGAGAGCAACGTCGGCTTCAAGGAGAGCAACTCGGATTTCTTTTGTAATTTCTGTGACGTCTGTCTCAGTAATTTTTTTCTTTCCACGTAGATTTTTAAAAACGTTTTGTAAGCGTTCAGTTAAGTTTTCAAATGCCATATTTTATAATCCAATTCTATTTTTTACAATTACTTCATTATAACATTTCTTTAGCTAAAATTGAATACATCAAAAGTTCTAGTCGATATCTTTTTTCACTCTTTTTTTCTTTTTAAATAATATAAATATGAAAATAAAACAAGCTCCTAAAATTGTTATTAGTCCAATGAGAAGATTGTCACTTATAAGACCATGTTTTTTTAAAAGAACAGTTTTCTTTAAAATATTATTGTCGCTATCAAGTATTTTAGAATTAAATTCAGACCTTTTGAAAAAAACTTTATTTTTATCTTTAGCAATAGTACTCGTTTTATTATTTTGACTCCGATCACCATTTTCATTATCTAGAACTTTATCTGGAACTGTTTTAGAATCTTCCATAGTCTCTACTTCTTTGTTAAAAGATAAGTCAAGAGCAGTTATTTGTCCTAAATTTTGACTTTCATCATTTTTTTGAGGAGTTTTGATCAGTTTTTCTTCGCTTACTGTATTTGAATTTTCATTTTTTTCATTCGTCACTTTTGATTTGCTTGGTAAGGTGTAAATTACTGATAGTTTTTGGCTAGTCAAAGAATTCATATGAGTTTTGTTACTTATGGAATTTAATTGACCTAAAATTGACTCTACATTATTATTTGATTTTACTTCATCAGAAGAATTTGACTGATTATCTTCATTTTGTGGGTGAGAAGTTGAGTTTATAATTGATAATGATGAACTTCTCTTATTTGTTGAGCTTTTAGAGCTTTCTAAAATTGCTTGTGATTGTATTGAAGACACGTTGTTTTCATTTGAATTTGAAGATGGCAAACTATGAGAAATCTCTGAACCATTGTCTCTTTGTGCCTCATTAGATATATATAAACATCCTGTTTCTGATGATTCTGAGTTATTATTTGAATAACTAGTTAGGATAGAGGCAGCGGAATTTTCTGATGATGAATTATTAAAAGTTATTGGATTGTTGATTCCTTCTGTTGTATTAAGTAGATTCGATTGACTCTCTTTTTGTTGTGAGCTAGAAGTTGTGCTGATAGGTGAACTTATGCTACTTTTTGGGTTAGTAGACATCTCATGGTCTGTTGAGTTTTCTTGAACTGAATTTGAAGAAGAAACTTTCTTAGGGTTTTCTGATATATTATTTACTTCACTTGGTTTGGACGAAATAGTTTGATTCGTTTCCAAATTAGGGCTACTACTAAGGTTTGAAGAATCTGAATCTGAATCTGAATCTGAACTATCATTTGAACCACTATTTAAAATATTTGAAGAATGAGTTGATGAATTATTATCTACTTTTGTTGCTTCGGAAGAATTAGACTGATTAGTTGCTGATTCTGAGTTGGAAGTTAAACTCAGACTTAATGATGGTGAATTTATACTGCTCATTGAATTGCTTGAAGCTTCAGAACTTGTTTGATTTGAAGACAAAAAGGCTCCTGAAGTAGATATTTCCGAGCTATCCTTTGTAAGATTATCAGAACCAGATTGATTTATTCCTAAATTATCTGCTGTGCTTGTACTGGATAAAACTGAACTTGAACTATTGTTTACGGAAGCTAAGGAATTATTAGCTACTTCTGCTACATTAGAAAAATCTGACGAATTAGTTGCTGATTCTGAATCAGAAGTTGAACTTATGTTTGAGGGGGATAAACTGATACTACTATTTGAATTGGTTGAAGCTTCAGAACTTGTTTGATCTGATACTGAATTACTTTCTGTCGGATTTGATGGTGGTAAAATATTGGTTATTTCTGAACTATTATTCGTTTCGTTGATATTGGAAGAATTAGAATGCTCACTTTCTTCGTTAGAGGACATACTCGAACCTAATGAGGATTGGTTTGAATCCTTTTCACTATTTGAATTGGAATTGATTTGGTTTGAAGAAGACAAACTATTTGAGTTTTCTGAATCATAACTGATTTCTGCTGTACTGGAAGCTCCTGACTGACTATTCTCTGTTTGTGAGCTAGAAATACTACTATCTAAAGAAGAGATTGAATTTAAAGTATTATCTGTAACACTACTCGCTTCAGATATTGGATAGAGTGAAGCCGAATTTGCATCTTGTGTCGATTCTGAACTGGCAATATCAACTTGCTCTACTGAATTGGAAGAAGAGACAGGGGTTGTATCTGCATTTTCTGTACTCACAGAAGTCGATTGTGAACTGTCAGAATTTATCCAACTTTTATCAAAAAGACCACTAGAATTGACAGAAATTGTCCGAATTCCATCTGTCGGTAAATCTGATAACTGACCAAATAAAGGACTCGTTTTATTGAATACGTCATCAGCCAAAGTCACTCCAATTCCCAAAGTCAAGCTTTGAACGGAACTCCCAGAAAAGGCCGCTGAATCTACTATTGTCAATGATTCATCAGCAAATTCTATTGTAGTGATTTGGTTACTTTGAAAGGCTTTGGCCATAATTTCTGTGATATTTGAACCCAATGAAAGTTCTGTTAAATTATTATTTGCAAAAGCTCTTGTCGCAATCTTTAGGACAGAATTTGGAAATTCTATACTACTTATGGCGTTTCCAGCAAAAGCATCTGTTTTTATATTTTGGACTTTTGCTCCTAAAACTACTTTTGTCAGTGATTTCTTATAATAGTCAGGAAAAGCTGTTGTTGTTTGAAAGGCACTAGTATTAATATCTACAACATTATTTCCGATAATAACCGAACGAATTCCACTATTTGAAAATGCATAAGTTCCAATTGATGTTATTGCATAGGTTTGACCGTTATTTACAATGATATCTGGAATTACAATATCAGCTCCCGCTAAGCCAGCATAGGAGGCAACTTCAGCGGTCAGTGAAACTTTATCAAGGTTGTAAGTAATTTTTTGCTCATCAGTATATGTAATTTTACTTGTCGTGGCCTCCACCGGTAATTCTGTCAGCAACTGATGATTCAAAAATGTGGGATTAAGAGTGGCTGTCAGTAATCCTACTCCAACAGTCATCGTTATTTTCTTTATTGATTTTTGAGACATAAAAAACCTCCTAACTTTCTATACGAAAAAATGGAGGCTTTGTAACTTTTATTTTTTATTATGATTTTTTTTAGTGTAACGTTTATTTAAATCTTGAGGTTGACGTGCTTCCATAACTACTGGAAGAATCACTGGTTTACGTTTTGTTTGCTCGTATAAAAATTTTCCAAGAGCATCACGGATAGAACCTTTGATTTCTGCCCAATCAAATTCTTTTCCAGAAAGATATTTATCAACAGTTTCGTTGACCAACTCACCAGCTTCACGCATCAGATCACGTGAAGTTTTAACATAAACAAAACCACGAGTGTGAACACGAGATTTGCTGACGATTTTACGCTCAGTCTTAGAAATTGTGATAACGGCAATGAAAATACCATCTTCTGATAGCACTTTACGGTCACGTAAAACAACTGAACCGATATCTCCAACTCCTGAACCGTCAATCATAACATTTTCAGCTTGAATAACACCAGATGGGATCATGTCTCCATTTTCCAAACTGACTGTTTCGCCACGTTTAGCGATAAAGATATGTTCTGGTAAAATGTCCATTTCCATTGCTAAATCAGCATGGGCACTAAGTTCACGATACTCCCCTTGGATTGGAATCAAATTTTTTGGACGGAAGATATCAAGTAAGAATTGCAAATCACGAGCATTCGCGTGACCAGATATTTTCAAATCTGAAGCCAACATTTTCATGACTCCGCCAGCTTTATAGATTTCATTTTCAATACGAGCAATTGTTGTTTCATAAGAGACAGATGGACTTGTAACAGCAAGTACTAAATCTCCATCTTTAATTTTAACGTATTTATGACGACGATGAGCCATGTCTCCAAGAGATTTAAGTGGTTCACCCATTCGTCCTGTTTCTAAAATAACTAACTCATTATCAGCATATTTTTTAATTTCTGCTGGTTTAATAATTGATTTTTTATCAACAATTTGTAATTTGTTAAGACGAGTTGCTGTTTCGATGATTTGATCCATATCTTCGCCTGTAAAAGCAACACGACGCCCAAGTTTAATGGCAGCATCAATCGTTTGTTGAATACGTCCTAAATTACCCGCGTTACAAGCAATAATGACCCGTCCTTCGTTGTCATCAATATAGTCATAAATTTTTTCATAAATTTCATGCTCGCTAGCAGATTGCATTGTTGACAAAGCGTTTGGTGATGACGAAAGTAAAGCAAGGACTCCACTATTCCCAATTTCAGCCAATCGGCGCATATTGGTACGATAGCCTTTTGCAACAGCTGGATCAAAACGGAAATCACCTGTATAAACAATGTTTCCGTCATTTGTAGAAATCACAATTCCTAAGCTTTCTGGAATTGTATGTGTTGTTGAGAAGAATGAAATGACGGCTTTACCAAAATCAATTTCTGTATCTTCAGTTACAACATGAAAATCGTTGAATTTGCGACTGTCAGCATAATTTTTGACATTAATTTTTGCAAGTTCGATTGTTAATTCTGAACCAAAAACAGGAACTTTTAATTCAGAAACGATATAAGGCAAAGCACCAATTGAATCAGCATGTCCGTGAGTCAAGAAAATTCCTGCGACACGATCCGCATTTTCTAAAAGATATGTAATATCAGGAATAACAAAGTCAACACCAAGTTGATCCATTTCAGCATATTTAAGTCCTGCATCAAGCACAAAAATTTGCTCTTCAACCTCAACTAAATACATGTTCTTACCAAATTCACGCACACCACCTAATGGAGTGATTTTAATATTAGACATAAAAACCTTTCTTGTCAGTGTAATTTATAATTTTTTCGATATAAAAAGAATCTGTAAGTTATTGACAAATTCTGTCAGTAAATTTACAGTCCTGTTTTTAGCAATTTCCTTGCCATATTCACTCTCGAAATCGGTCGAGTAGGACAAGCGATATTGAAAAGATAATTCTACTTAGAATTAAAATAAAAGAGATTGGCATTCCAATCTCTACCGAGAATACACTAATATAAGTTTAACCCAAAGCAAGTAAAAAAGCAAGTCAGTTTCATTTTTTATGGGTCTTACTTTTTTTCTAATCAAAATAGCGATATAATGGAAGGTAAGTTTTAAATGACAAGGAGGAAATTTTATGCAGATTACTTTCTTAACACAACTTGATTGGTTAATTCGATTAATATTAGCTGGGGTATGTGGATATGCCATTGGTTATGAAAGAAATAGCCGTTCCAAAAATGCTGGCACACGTACTCATTTAATTGTTGCGTTGAGTGCTGCTTTAATGATTATTGTCTCAAAATATGGTTTTATGGACATCATCAGTACTCATGGAGTCAATCTTGATCCTTCCAGAATTGCGGCTCAAATTGTAAGTGGTATTGGCTTTTTAGGAGCTGGAATGATTTTTGTTCACAATCAATCCGTTAATGGATTGACTACTGCGGCTGGAATTTGGGCAACTTCTGGTATTGGGATGGCTATCGGTTCTGGATTATATTTTATAGGTATTGTAGCTACTTTACTTATTTTACTTTTTCAAATTATTTTACACCAAAATTATCGATGGATAAAATCAGCGACGAGCGATCATCTTATTCTTCAATTAGAAGATTTTGAAGGGCTTCAACTGTTGCAACAACAGCTGAAAGAGGAAGATGTCAAAATTCTTAGTATAAAAGTTGAAAAAAAATCAAATAATTCTTTAAAAACAGAGCTATATTTGAACTTACCAAAAGCTTATGAAGTCGCTTCGTTAATGAGTCTTTTGGAATCGAATGATAAGATTAAATCAATTGAATATTGACCTACTTTTATAAAGAAAAATACCCTAAAAGGGTATTTTTTAATTTCCAATTTTTTCAAGAATTATTTTACTTTCCTCAGTAGTACAAGCTACAAGTGGTAAACGTAAGCCACCAACTTCATATCCTTTTGCATTCAAAACCGTTTTGATTGGAGCCGGACTTGTGACACTAAAAAGTGCATTTATTTTGGGTAATATTTTTCTTTGGATAGCCGCTGCTTTTTGAATAGAGCCCTGGTCTATTTCTGCAAACATTTCAAAAAATTCTTGACCTAGGATATGACTGGCAACCGAGATTACACCCTGACCTCCCAAAGCTTTAGTGTGAAAAGCTAGCCCATCTTCTCCAGTATAAACTAAAAAGTCTTTGGGTAGCTTTTCAATGAGATAAGCCAGATTATCAGTATTTGTACATTCTTTGATGGCAATTACATTTTCCAGTTCTGCTAATCGTAAGATGGTCTCTACCTGAATTTCAGTGACCACCCTTCCTGGAATATTATACAAAATAATTGGCAAATCACTCGCAGTAGCAATGGCTTTAAAATGTTGATAAATTCCTTCTTGAGAAGGTTTGTTGTAATAAGGAGTCACTGCAAGTCCCGCATCGATGTAACCAAGTTCAGCAACTTCTTTGACAAATTCAACCGAATCACGTGTGTCATTAGTCCCAACACCTGCAATCAATGGAATACGGCCATCCACTATTTTATTAACCGCAGCAAAAATTGCCAATTCTTCATCATGAGTAAGAGTAGGCGATTCAGCCGTTGTTCCAGCTAAGATAAGGCCTTCCGTATGATTAGCAAGTAAATCCTCAATGAGCTTAGGAAATGCTCCAAAATTAATTTGGCCATTTTCTTTAAAAGGGGTCACTAGGGCCGTGATGATACGTGCATTTTGTAATTTTTCAATTGTTTCTTTTGCTGACATAATTTCTCCTTATGTGTGAGCTTACTGACAAGCTCTTGTCAAGAGGTCAAAAAGAACCTCTTTTTATGCAAAAGAGGTTCTCAAAAGTTCGTCAAAAATTATTTTGATTAGCTCCCCTTTCTGTCAGTACTGACAGAAAGACAGTCTGTAGGATTTAACCACACAGCCCAAGAAAAATTTTGTGACAATTTTTCTTTCGGCAAAGAACGCCGCCATCAGCTTCAGTGCGTTCACCGCTCCACTAACTTCTTCGTCTTCGCAACCTCTAATTTTGTTTGACCTATTATAGCATACTTTAGTAAACGAGGTCAAAAATTTTATTTTTATACAGTCTAGTTTATTATTCTTTCGCAATTAATTGGATGAAATCTTCGATAACACGGCGATTTGGCTCATGAATATTTTTTGGAATTTCTTTAAATTTAAACCATTTCAGCTCTTCAACTTCACTCATTTGTGGTCTTAAACTCCCTGTGAAATCTCGACAAATATAATAAAGGCCTGGCATATAAACTTGGTCCATATTGGGATAAGTTATAAAACGGTCTTGTCCTGAATAAATTCCTAAAAGCTCAAGTTTACCTGCTTTTAGTCCCGTTTCTTCAAATAATTCTCGGCGAGCAGTTTCCTCAAGTTCTTCACCAACTTCTATGCCACCCGCATGTAAAGCCCAAGTTCCGTTATCTTTACGTTTTTGTAAGAGGATTTTTTCATCAGAATAGACAATAACGCCTGCTCCCAGATAAATCAAAAGCTCATGGCCAATTTTTTCACGAATTTTACTGATATAACTCATTTAACAGACTTTATTTCAGTTCAAATTTTAACTCATGAGTTGGTCTAACTAAGCCACGCTCATGTAGCGTTTCAGCAATTTGAACAGAATTCCAAGCTGCTCCTTTGAGTAAATTGTCAGAAACTACCCAAAGATGAATCCCATTTGCTGCATCCAAATCACGGCGAATACGACCCACAAAAGTTTCACGACGACCAACTGAATTAATGGCTTGTGGATAAATTTGATGAGCAACATCATCTTCTAAAACAGCTCCTGGGAATTCAGAAATCAAACGTTTAACCTCAGCAATATCTGCTACTTTTTTCGTTTCAACATAAACTGACTCAGAATGACCGTAAAGAACTGGAATTCTGACACAAGTTGCCGAAACCGCAATTGAATCATCTTCCATGATTTTCTTGGTTTCATTTGTCATTTTCATTTCTTCATAAGTATAATCGTTGTCAGTAAATACATCAATTTGTGCAAGCGCATTGTAAGCAATTGGATAATGTTTTTTATCTCCAGCAGACGGTAAAATTTCTGCTGACAATTCTGTCAGTGCTTTTCCATCAAGTGCTTCTTGGAGTTCACGATTTGTTTCATTAATTGCTGATTGACCCGCACCAGAGACCGCTTGATAAGTGCTGACAATTACTCGCTCAAGCCCATAAGCTTGACGAATCGGCTCTAAAGCAACCATCATTTGAATCGTTGAGCAATTAGGACAGGCAATTATTCCATTGTGTTTTTCCAAAGCATGTGCATTAACTTCTGGAACAACCAAGGGGACATTAGGGTTTTGACGGAAAAATGAGGTGTTATCTACGACAACAGCTCCAGCTTTTACAGCATAAGGGGCATATTTTTCTGATACTGAGCCTCCGGCTGAAAAAAGAGCAATATCAATATTTTCAAAACTATCCTCAGTCAATTCTTCTACAACAAGCTCTTGCCCCTTAAATTCAACAATTTTTCCTGCCGAACGTTTACTTGCAAGCGCACGTACGGTTTCTATAGGAAGTGTAGATTCTTCTAATTGTTCAAGCATACGTGTACCCACGGCACCAGTAACACCAACGACGGCGATATTATATTGTGTCATAATTGTCTGTCCTTTTCAGTAAATTATAATTATTATAGCGCTTTTAAGTTATAAGGGCAAGAAAAAATCTGCCTTTCGACAGAAATTTTTGTTTTTATTTAAACATAAGTTTAAAGACTGTAGCTGCAATTACTGCACCAACGATTGTGGCAACAACTGGAACCCAAGCGTACCACCATTTAGCGTCTTTATTTTCACCAACAACTGATTGTGGTAAGAAGCTATAAACGATACGAGGACCAAGGTCACGTGCTGGATTCAATGCTGCACCAGTTGGTCCACCAAATGCTGTAACCAAACCAACAAACATTAAACCAATAGCAAGCGCACCAATCATTTTAGATGATGAAGCGCCTGAAACAGAAGCCCAAATTTGGCTTACTGTTGCATTCGCTGTAACATCAGCTCCTTGTTGTTGAGCGTAGCTTGTCATCCATTTGATTGATTCTGCACCAAAGAAGTTCGTTGTAAAACTGAGAATTCCGAAAACAAATACAAACATTCCGATTACTTCATTGATAAATCCGTTGAAAATTGCTTTTCCACGATTTGAACCATTATCCAAAGCGTTAGTTGTTGAAAAAGCGCCTAAAGAAATTGCTCCGTCATTAGTTTTAGCGAAGTATTCTTTATAAATCGCTACAACAAGTAATTGACCAATAATTGCACCAATAAGTTGTGCCAAAATATATTGTGCAACATGTGCCCAAGGGAAATAGCCAGCTGAAGCGAGTCCAATTGTAATTGCTGGATTAATATGTGCACCTGAAACATTTGCAAAAGCAAGTACAGGAACTAAAATCGCAATTCCGTATCCCCACGCAATTGCAAGACCACCCATGCCCTCATTTTTAGAGCCTTTGAGGGTTACCCCAGCAATTGTACCATTACCAAGCAAGACGAGAAGCATAGTTCCCAATCCCTCAGCAATATATTTTGTCATCCATGAAACATCCATGATAATTTCCTTTCTATTTTGAAAAATATATAAAGATGTTGACACTTCAATTTTATCATATTTTTCTTAACTCTTGCTAATAATAACATCGAAAATATGATTAACTCCTACAATAGATTGTTTATATATTTTTTCAGCATTGTATTCATCTGATTATAACAAGATTTTTTTATTAATTATTTTAATCGTTACGTAAAAAAAGCCCTCTTTCGAGGGCTTTTAAAGGCACTAAAAGTGTGTCAAAAAGGTTCACACAATTTGACAAATACTCACGCTTCCTGCGCGGAAAACCCAATTTCCCAGTATTCCTTAGCTTCGAAATTCTACAAAGTAGAATTATTCGACTCATCGCATAGTTAAATTTTAACATATTATGCTAAATGAAACAAGAAGCCAATCAAAATTCCTACCGTTCCCACAAAACTAAGGATACAAATAGTAAATCCTATCGTAAAATAATTCTGACCATATCCATTATAATGAACCCTTTTAGTTCTTTTCCCACGATAAATGATTAAAGATATTACTGACAGAACCGTCAGTAAATATTGGATTGGTTGATTTTGTCCATACATTAAGTTCAAAATTGAAGCTACTCCCACAATAATTGCAAGTAAAATCCCCATCTTATTTCCTTTCTATTTTTTAATTAAAATTTACTGACAGACTTGTTTGTAATCAAAAGAGCTCTGACAAAAAATCAGAACTCCTTTTTCAATATTAGTCAAGCTCTTTGTATGCTTTAACTACATTTTCAGCAGTAAATCCGTAAGCTGGAAGAACGATATTTGCTGGTGCCGAAGCGCCCCAAGTATCTACTGTAACTGTTGCACCATCAAGTCCAACATATTTACCCCATCCGTAACTTGTACCAGCTTCAATCGCTAAACGACGTCTTACATCTTTTGGTAAAATTTCTTCGCGATAAGCTGCTTCTTGTTCGTCAAAAATATTCATTGAAGGCATTGAAACGACACGAATGCCAGAACCCAAAGTCTTCTTAGCTTCAAGAGCTAATGCTACTTCTGAACCAGTCGCAATGATGATTCCTTCAAGTTTTCCTTCTTCTTTTGAAAGAATATAAGCCCCACGATTCAGACCTTCTTCAGCCAATTCATAAGTATCAGGTAAAACTGGAAGATTTTGACGAGTCAAAATAAGTGCGGTTGGGCGGCTTTTACTTGATGCAGCACGACGCCATGCAGCCACTACTTCATTTCCATCAGCTGGACGAATTACATCCAAATTAGGAATTGAGCGAACAGAAGCTAATTGTTCAACAGGTTCGTGAGTTGGACCATCTTCCCCAACAGCAATGGAATCATGTGTCCAAACATAAGTAACTGGTAAGCTTTGTAGAGCAGCCATCCGAACAGAAGGAAGCATGTAGTTTGAGAAGACGAAGAATGTTCCGCCATAGACACGAGTTCCACCATGCAAAGCAATCCCATTCATAATGGCTCCCATTGCAAATTCACGTACACCAAACCAAATATTACGTCCAGCATAGTTATCTGGCATGAAGTCTTCTTCAACTTTAACCATTGTATTATTTGAAGCCGAAAGGTCAGCAGACCCACCCCAAAGATTTGGCATTTGAGCTGATAATTCTTGGATAGCTTCTTGTGAAGTTACACGGCTGGCCTTGCTTGTTTCCATTTCATGCTTGGTCAAAGTAAGCTCTGGCGTTTCATTTTCAAAAGCTTTTGCGTATTGCTCAGCAAGCTCAGGGTATTTTTCAGAATAATCATCAAAAGTACTGCGCCATACTTGCTCCATCGCTTCACCACGCGCAACTGTCGTTTCTAAAAAGCGTTTTGATACTTCTTCAGGAACTGTAAATTCAGGATAATCCCAACCATATGCTTTCTTGGCAAATGCAACACCTTCAGCTCCAAGAGGAGCTCCGTGAACTGCTGAAGTTCCTTGTTTTTCAGCACCAAAACCAATGACTGTTTTAACTTCAATGATTGTTGGTTTAGATTTTTCAGCTTTAGCCACTTCAACAGCTGCTGCGATTTCTTCTAAATCATTTCCATCTTTTACCAATAAATGTTGCCAGCCATATGATTCAAAACGTTTTTGAATATCATCAATAAATGACATAGATAAGTCACCATCTAGAGAAATATTATTTGAATCATAGAAAAGAATCAATTTACCAAGTTTCAATTTACCTGCAAGTGAAGCTGCTTCTTGTGAAACACCTTCCATCAAATCACCATCACCATTTAAGGCGTAAGTGTAATGGTCAACAATATCAAAACCAGGTTTATTGTATTGTGCTGCTAAATGTGCTTCAGCCATTGCCATTCCGACAGCATTGGCAATTCCTTGTCCTAAAGGACCTGTTGTTGCTTCAACACCATCTGTATGATTAACTTCTGGATGTCCCGGTGTTTTTGATTGCCATTGACGGAAACCTTTTAAATCATCAGTCGTTACATTATAACCTGCCAAATGTAATAAACTATATAACATTGCAGAACCATGACCAGCAGACAAGACAAAACGGTCACGATTTGACCATTTACGACTTGTCTTAGGGTTCACATTAAGAAATTTGCTCCAAAGTACATAAGCCATTGGTGCAGAGCCCATTGGAAGTCCAGGATGTCCTGAATTTGCTTTTTGAATCGCATCTAATGATAGAGTACGAATCGTATTTACAGCCAATTGATCAGTAGTATCAAACATAAGATTTCTCCATATTTTTTATTTATACTCACATTATAACACAAGTTAGAAACGGTTTTCATTCTCTGAAATTAAAATTTTTTTCTTTTTTTATGTTTTTATATGAAAATCTTTTTAATTTTGGTGGGAAAGGTTGCGGTTGACCTGTTTTATAAAAAAATATTTAAAATAAAAAAACTTCAAAAAATGAAGTTTTTTATTATTCAAAAGGGAAAATTAATAGCTAATTTTTATTTCTTAGCTGCCTTAAATGCTGCCATAAATTTCTTGGCATTTTCAGTAACCCCACTATAATTGTTGTTGGCTGCTGGAGCTGTAACCCCACCTCCAGCACTTACAGCTACTGCTCCTGCTGCAAACCATTCAGCAACATTATCAACATTTACTCCTCCCGATGGAAGGATATTAATATAAGGAAATGGACCTTTTAAGTCTTTTATCATTTTGGGACCTGTAATATCACCTGGGAAAAGTTTGATTAACTCTGACCCATATTCTAAAGCTTTTTGAGCTTCGAGTGGAGTTAAAATTCCCGGAACATAGGGAATCTGATAAAGATTACATATCTTTGCGACTTCTTTGTTAAAACTTGGACTGACAATAAATTGAGCCCCTGCAACAATGGCCAAACGAGCAGAGGTCGGATCTAAAACTGTCCCTGCTCCGATCACTACATCTGTTCCTAGATACTTGGCTACCAAATCAGAAATAACTTCGTTAGCTCGCGGGACTGAATAGGTCAATTCGATAGAAGTGATTCCTCCTGAGATGACAGCTTCTACGATTTTTAATGCTTTTTCGCCACTCTCAGCTCGGACGACCGAGACGACTCCTGATTGAATCACTTTATTTAATAATTCTGCTCTTTGCATGACTACATCTCCTTGTAAAATGCTTTTAATTCTTCTTTTGTGGGATAACCTTCACTATCTCCTGAGCTTTGAACTGCTAATGCTCCAACGGCACAGGCACGCTTGACGGCTTCTTTTAAGGTTTTTCCTTCAAGTAAGGCAGACTCAAGACCAACGGCGAATCCGTCTCCTGCTCCAACCGTATCAACAACTTTTGCTACTTTAAATCCAGAAACAAAATATTGTTCACCATTTTTTAATTTTACAAAAGCACCGTCAGCACCTAATTTGACAACTACAATCTTTGTGAGAGGGCTTTGCTCAAGGTAAAAATTAGCGATTTTTTCTGGTTCGGATGAACCGGTCAAGATTTCACCTTCATTTATTCCTGGCAGAATGATTTGACTTTGCTAAATCATTGATTGTTCTTATCATTTTTTCTTGATTATCCCAAAGTACAGGTCGTAAATTTGGATCGAAAATGGTTAAAATATCTGCTTCATTTAATTTTTGATTGAATGCTTGAAAAGTTTTTAAACTAGTTTCTGAAAGGGCTGGAAAAATTCCTGAGAGATGCGCAATTTTTATCCCTGATAAATCTAGAGCTTTTAGTTCAGCAATGGATAAATTGGCCGCTGCAGAATTTTTGCGATAATAATCAACTTTTGGGTCGCCCTCACTTACTTTTTGTTTTAAATAAAAGCCTGTTGAATAGTTTTTATCTTTGGTGAGATAGGTCGTTTCAATCTCCGCTTTTTTGACTGATTCAATAATAAAATTCCCAAATGAATCCTCTCCGACTTTAGAAAGGTAAATTCCTTTATGTCCTAGACGACTCAAACCAATCGCAACATTTAGCTCCGCACCAGCTAAATATTTGCTGAAATGCTCAGCTACATCTAAACTTATATCTTGATTTTCTGAGGCAAGAACGACTAAAGGTTCGCCAAGTGTTATAAATTCAGTCATTGATTAGAGTCCTCATCTTTGAAAAATCCAAAATAATCATGCACATTATTATAACTAATATCTTCAATCATTTTTCCAACAAGTGCTTCATTATCAGGGATTCTACCATTTTCAATCAACTGTCCAACAAAATTACAGAGGACGCGACGGAAATATTCATGACGTGGATAACTTAAAAAGCTCCGTGAATCTGTCAACATTCCTACAAAATTGGACAATAAACTTTGTGAAGCAAAAATCTCTAATTGGTTTTCCATTCTTTTTTTGGTGTCATTGAACCACCAACCAGCTCCAAGTTGTAATTGTTGCACTCCTTCACCTTGAAAACAGCCAATCATTGTGACTAATTCAAGCCAATCATTTTGATTAAGGGAGTATAGAATGGTTGTTGGTATGGTTTCAAGTTCTGCTGCTTTGCTAAAGAGTTTGGTTAATTCCTCAGAAATATTAGCTTGAGTACCCATACTATCAAATCCAGTATTTTCACCAATTTTACTTAAGGCTGGGCCATTGATAGAACGGTTGACGTTAACATGGAGTTGCATTGTCCATTCAAATTTTTTATTTAATTTCATAATTTCAAGGATTAATGCCGTAATGTATTGATTATATTCTAGGTCCGTTAAAGTTTGATTTTCTTTGGCTTTCTGAAGGATAGAATCTAAATCCACGTTTTTAGTTTCTGCAAAAGTATAGGTAGATAAGGAGTGGTCAGACAAACGTCCACCAAGGCTTGTGAAAAATTCAAATCTTTGTTCAAGTGCCTTAATCATCGTCTTAAAACCTTTTATTTCAATTCCAGAAACTGCTGACAGCTCTGTCAAATAGTCTGCAAAATGTCCGTCAGTAATCGAAATTAAATGGTCTGGTCTTAAAGCTGGCAAAACTTTGAAATCTTTTTCCTTTTTGGCTAATAATTTATGATAAGAAAGCGTTGAAACAGGGTCATCTGTTGTACAAACAACTTTTACCTGTGAATTTTTAATCAATGCGCGTGGTCTGAAATCATCTGTGGCAAGCATTTGGTTCGCTTCATCCCAAATTTCTTTGGCTGTCTCGCTTGAAATCAACTTATCAATATGGAAAAATCGTTTTAATTCCAGATGAGTCCATTCATAAATTGGATTACCAAATGATTTTTCGAGTGTTTTAGCAAATGCTAAAAACTTTTCATAATCCTCTCCATCTCCAGTAATCAATTTTTCAGGAATACCATTCGCACGGAGCAAACGCCATTTATAATGATCCCCACCTAGCCAAATTTGTGTTAAATTTTCATATTTTTTATTTTCATAAATTTCTGCGGGTTCAAGATGGCAATGATAATCAATAATTGGCATTTTTTCTGCATGTTTGTGAAAAAGCATCTTGGCACTTTCATTCGTTAGTAAAAAATCTTCTGATAAAAATTTCATGATTCTCCTTTATTACTATTAAAAGTTAATTCAACTTCATAAGTTTTTGATTCATTTGATTTTAAGCTGATATTTCCTTCTTTTTGCAAGAGTTCTTGTTTTTGATTGAGAATATCAGGCAGTCCTTGGAAGGGTTCAATACAGAGGTAAGAAAGATTTTCGTCTTCTTTTGTCCACAAGCAAAGATAAGGAAAATCCGCCATTTTCATGGTCATTTGATAATCTGTCTCTTGTGAAAAAAGTTTCACCTCCTCGATTTTATTGTCAAAAATGACGAGCCCTTTTTCAAAGAATTCTCTTTCAAGTGGAAAATTACTGACAGCTTTATTAATTTCTATGATTTTTCCCGAACGATAAGGAAATGGATTTTTGACAATTTCAAATTGTTTTAAAGTCTTATCCTTAGTTTCAAAGGAAATCTGGTAATCTTCAAAATTTGCTGATAGGTTAAAAGCTGGATGAAATCCTAAGGCAAATGTCAATTTTTTTACTGACAGATTTTTTATTTCAAATTGAATCTTCAATTTTTTACTGACCAGTTGATAAGTGACTTTTAATTCAAATTGAAAAGGGTAGGATTGATAAGTTTCCTCGTTATCTTTTAATGACAAACTTATCTGGTCTTCTTTCTGGTCAATAATTTCAAAGAAATAATCTGAAGCAAAACCATGTTGTTGCATCGGATAAATCTTCTGGTTCAGCAAATATTCATCATCAATTGAACGTCCAATAGCCGGAAATAAAATTGGGGCATGTTTTGGCCACTCAGAACCATTCCAAATAAAATCAAATTTATTTTTATTCTCAATTACATGAGTTAATTCAGCCCCTTTTGGATTAATTTGAACAGTAAGCTCATTATTTTTTAGTGTTAACAATTGATTTTCCATCGTTTTTCTCCGATAAATTTACTGACAGCGCCTGTCAGTAAACTTTTAAGCATTTGTCATTAAATATCTGCTTGGTCAGGCCAACATTTTTCATAAGAGTGACCTGTCAGTAATTCAACGACCTGACGTGTTTCAAGAGTTACATCAGCTTTTGAGCCTCCTTCTTCAAGACGTTGTAATTCTGCTTTTAAAATATCATGATTGGCTCGATTAAGTTTAAAGGTGCGAGCTGCAATCAATGCGGCTGCTAACAAGCCAATTGGAACAAAGATGAAAATCAACATAATTCCGTGTTGAATACCTAATGGTGTATTTGCATGAGTCGTCATTGTTGTGGAATTAAATCCAATTTCTTCAAGAGCCCAACCAGCAATATATGTTGCAAGTGCCCCTGTTGATTTACGAAAGAAAGTCATAACAGAAGCATATACGCCCGCTTTATCGCCATGTGTAAAAATTCGGTCAACATCGGGTATAAAAGGGAAAACATTCCAAGGAGTAAATTCTAAAATTCCTCGTCCAAGTTGATAAATAATGGAAACAATCACAAGCATCCACATTGGATTATTAATCCCTGTCAAATAGATAACAAAATAACCTAACATGGCCACAATAATCGCCAAATAACTCAAAGTAAATAAATATTTCGGACCACGAGTGACCATTAATTTTACTGCGGCAATGATCGATAGAATACCAAATGCTGAGAGTGCTTGGAGAACCCACGGAGCATTGGCAGATGTTCCGGACAATCCAATCACGATAAAAGTTGGGAGCAGTGTAGAATAGAAATCTTTTCCTGTAAATGAGAGGAGATAAACCAATAAATGTTTTCTGAATGATTTATTTTTGAAAGTGCCAAAGTAATCTGTCACTGTTTTTTTCATAAATCCACTAAATCCAAGTCGGGGTTGAGCATCTAATTCTGCTAGAAATTCTGGAGTTAAAGGACGTTCCCAGCTTGCTCGCCATGAAGTGAAAATGGCAATGACAAAAATGACTGTCCAAGTAATTCCCGTATAAAGATAAGCATTAGGATTATTAAATGACTTAAGTACAGCTAAGGTAAAGAAGACAATAGCCGTTCCAGTTGCTGAAATAAACATTCGACTCCCTGAAAGAGTGGTCCGTTTTTTATAATCAGGCGTCATTTCCGTAGGCAAGGTTTCCCAAGGAATTAAAATCATGGAAATCGCTACCTCAATCGCAACATAAACCCAAAGATAATATTGCCAACTGCTAGTTGAAATCCAAAACATTGGAAATAAAATCGCAAATAATATTCCGCCAAGTGCAATAAAGAAATGACGTCGTCCATATTTTTGTCCTAATTTTGTTCTATAAAAACGGTCAGTAATTGCCCCAAAAAAGAGGGACCAGACGGCATCAATAATCCGACCAATTCCCAAAACTGCTCCTGTAAAAAGAGGACTAATTCCTTGTGAAAGAACAAAGACAAAGATGACTCCTGAAACAATGTTATTCCAGCCTCCGCCCATTAAATCAGTCAAACCGTAAAGAAGACCACGCCTTGTATTGATTGCTTTTGGGGTATAAACCCATGAAGTTTTTTGTTTTTCTGCCATTTTAAACAGATTCTCCTATTTTTGTATTTTTGTCAGTGAAAATTGACAAATTTTTCCATAAACTTTGTTAATTTGTGAACTTTGTGAAACGCTTACTCCAACGTTTTAATTTTAGCGGAGAGTATTCTCCGCACATTTTTTTCACAAAAAGTTCTTTAAAATAGATTTCTTCATATCATTTTTATTTACTGATTCGTTTTCTCAAGCGCCTCCCAAAGCCCATTAAGATAACTTGCTCCAAGTGCTCGGTCATATAAACCGTAGCCTGGGCGTCCTGTTTCTCCCCAAATCATTCGACCATGGTCTGGACGAATATAGCCATCAAAACCATTATCATACATGGCTTTCATTATTTTATACATATCAAGCGAACCATACTCCGACATATGAGGAGCTTCGTAAAAATCTTTTTTACCACTTGGCAAAAATTTAATATTCCGCACATGTGCAAAAGGAATTCGGTCTCTTTTGACAAATTCAGCCATAATTTCATAGACATTATTAGCTGGATCTTCAGCAATCGACCCCGTACAAAGCGTAATCGCGTTTGACGGACTATCTACAACATTACATATCCAATCTAAATCTTCCCGATTTTTCACCACCCGAGGAAGCCCAAACATAGGATAAGGAGGGTCATCAGGGTGAACCGCCATTTTAATCCCAACTTCTTCACATGTAGGAATGATTGCTTTTAGAAAATAAGCAAAATTTTCACGCAATTTATGCTCATCGACATTTTTGTATGCCTCAAAGAGTCCTCTGACTTCTGATAATCTTTCAGGTTCCCAACCTGGGAGTGAAAAGCCACCATCCGCTGCTTGAACGCGGTCAATTATCTCCTGAGGGTTTGCTGGAATATCTCTAGCAACAAAAGCCATAGTTTGTGAATTATCAGCTAAACGATAATCCAAATCTGATTTCAACCAGTCAAATACAGGCATAAAATTATAGCAAATCACTTCAATCCCAAACTCAGCAAGATTTCGAATCGTTTCTTTATAATTCTCAATATATTTATCACGAGTTGGCAAGCCAATTTTGATATCATCATGAATATTGACAGATTCAATTACTTTTAAAGTTAAACCTGCGGCTTCGATTTCTTCTTTAAGTGCTTTGATTCTCTCCTTTGGCCAAATTTCTCCCGCTGGAATGTCCATAATCATTCCAACGACTCCTTTAACACCTGGAACTTGGGCAATTTCAGAAAGTTTTATCTTATCTGCATTTGAACCAAACCAACGCATTGTCATTTCCATTTTTTTATTCCTTTATCTTATTTATATAAAATCAAATAGCGTGCTGTAGCTTCCCACCAAGCGGTAAGACCAGCTGAAAGTTGTACGTCAATGATTTCGTAATTTTGATTTTGCAAATCTGCCAAAACTTTATTTAAAGCTTGATTAAAAAGTTGGTCAGTTTTTTCTTTTCTCAATTTGGCAGAAATGGAAAACTGATAGCAGTATTTTTACTGACAGCTCAAAATTAAACATTCTGTCAGTAATTTTTTCCGTGTTCCTTTAGGACATTTTGTAGCGTATTAAGCACTGCTCCTTTGCCTTGAAGCATTTGCTCAAAGTAATTTTCAATCTTTTGAGCTAGTCCTGTTTGGTACATCTCATTTGGAAAAATTTGGTGATTAGATAAGATAGGTTTTAGGATTTCATGAATTTCTTGCTGACTACCATCTAATTTTACATCGGCAACAAAAGCTTTCAACTCTTCAAGAAGAGGGTCAGGACTTGGAGAGAAACTTTCTAACTCATCATTAATTCCGATTAAATAACGGCACCAAGCAGCAATGACTAATGGAATAAATTCCAATTCTTTAACAGAAAATCTTGGATTGGCAATATAGTGTCCAATTGTTACGCCATAGCGAACAGGAATTTTTTGTGACGTATCTGCCGCAATTCTCTGTGGTGTATCTGGAATATTTTTATTTGGTAAACGTTTAGTCAATAACTGGTCAATAAAATCTTTCGGATTGATAATTTTCGGATTCTTAACCACAGGTAAAGCCTCGCCATACCCCAAATTCTTAATGAGTGCTAACAAATCTGGATTGGCAACTTCTTCCCAAATTGAATGATAATCTAATAAACTTCCAAAAATAGCTAAGGCAGTATGCAAGGGGTTCAAACAAGCTGTAACTTTCATCTGATCAGCATCATTGACTGTTTCACGATCAGTCAAGATAACTCCAGATTTTTCTAATGCCGGCCGGCCATTTGGGAAAGCATCTTCAATCACCAAATAATGAACTTCTTCCGTATTACCAAAAGGAGCAATATTTGTATGTTTTTGACTATGTAAAATTTCTGTATCCTCAAAACCATCAGCTGTCAGTAATTTTGCAACTTTTTCAGACGGATTGGGTGTAATTCGGTCAATCATTGACCAGGGGAAACTAACTTTTTTAGGATTGATAAGGTAATCATAAAAATCTTGTTCTACGATTTCATTTTCCACCCAAGCTTTAGCAATGGTCAAAATCGCTTCTTGTAACTTCAAACCATTCTCTGAAAAATTATCTGTGCTGACCATGGCAATCGGAAATTTACCAGCTTTAAATCTTGCATAAAGGAGATAAGTAACGGCCCCCATATTGGTTTTGGGCTTGCTTCTTCCTTGCATATCTTCAAGTGCCAAAGGCGTCAATTGGTCTTTTGAATCCCGTAGTGAATAACCTTTTTCTGTAATCGAAAAAGTTGTCAATTGCAAAGACGGATTTTCAAAGACTTTTGTTAAATGAGCCCAACCCTCGGTATTTTCTGCATTAAAATAAAAACTTTCAGCAACACTCGCAATCAATTCTTTGTCAAAAGTTCCATCTGATTTCATTGTCACTGACAGAAAACGATTATTATATGCCCGATAGATTTTATCAATTACCTCATCATCATAAGTTTCAGCCACAATAAGACCTGAGTTGAGTTCTCCTTGATTGAGTAAGTCTTGGGCGACAACCGCATGGAAACATCTAAAAAGATTTCCTCCACCAAAGTGGACCCAGACTGGATTATCAGCTGTTGACTCTATAACTTTGTCTTGATTAAAGTTAGGAATTTTAATTTTTGCTTTTTTAAATTCCTCACCCTTTATCAAATAATCATCAAGCAATTTCACCATGATTTCTCCTTTAAATCTCAAGAAGTGATATATCAGTTTTTCTTCTACGAAAACTAGTATATCACTTTTAAGAAACCGTTGTCAAGAATATATTAAAAAAAAGACATTATTTTAAAAGAATACCTTTATTATTTGACTTTACCGCCCCTCTGCTCTATAATTACAGAATGAATGAATTGAATTTTAATCTACAGAATCAGGCCTATAATCAAATTACAGGCAAAATTCTCAGGAATGAATATCGTCCTGGACAAAAAATTTCACAAAAAAATATCGAAATTGATTTGCAATTAGGCCGAACTCCTGTCAGAGAGGCACTTCTTCGTTTACGTCGTGATGGACTCATTTACAGCATCCCTCAATCAGGAACCTTCGTCACAAAAATTGATTTAGATGCTGCCATCAATGCTCGATTCATTCGAGAAAATTTAGAAGCCAAAATTGTTTCCGAAGCCGCGGCTTTAGAGAATAATAATCTTTTACTCAACCAAGCGCGTGATGCAATTGAACTTCAAGAACAATATGCTGCTAAAGCAGAATATCACAATTTTTTTAATGCCGATGAAGAATTTCATAAAACTTTTTATTTAATGACTAACCATGCCCAAGTCTGGGACTGGCTTCAAACCATTAATATTCAGTTCAATCGTTTCCGTTGGTTACGTCTTGCGATTTCTGATTTACCATGGAATACCTTGATTGAGCAACACAAGGAAATACTCACCGCTGTTGAAAATCATGATGGAGAACAAGCTGTCACAGCAGCTGCCAAACATTTGCACTTGATGTTTGACGAAGAAATGGCAGTTTTACAAGCTTTTCCTGAATACTTTGATAATTTACCCGAATAAAAAACTCTGACGGAATTCCGACAGAGTTTTTTATAAGTAACTCATTTATTTTACATTTTTAGAATCTGGAATTAAAAATGAAGTAAAGAAAGCAATAATAACAAGAATCAATCCTGTGACAATTCCAGAAATATAACCAGAACTACTTCCACCAACACTGGTATGTAAAAGCGTTGGCACTGCGTACAAAATAATGAAACTGATACCAGCTCCTAAATTAAACATTCCTGCATTTAAGCCCGGAAGATAACCTGGATTATCCTCTGGTGAAAGCACGATTCCCAGACCATTTAACATAATATTTGTTATTCCAGCATAGGTAATCCCAATGAAGGTAGATACCAACAATAAAAGCCAGATTGAAGGTTGTAGCACTCCAACAACGGCCAAACCAATACCGATAATCGTCGTTAAAAGTCCAACCCGAAGGACTTTTGTAAAGCCAAAGCGTGCAGCCAAGAATCCTGAAACAGGTCCAAAGAATAAGCCAGCAAGCGCATAAGGAGTAAGGGTAACAAGAGAAACCATATCTGCCCCAAGTCCCAAACCAAACTTACCATCTTGACCCAAAGCTGGAATAATACCATTCATAATTGCAAAGACACCAGTCATCGTTAGGAGAGTTGTAATTAATAACCCCCAAGTTCTTCTTTGTTTCAAATAATGAATAGGAACCATTGGATGATTCACTCGTTTTTCAACTTGCCAAAATCCAACAAAACAAATCAAACCTAAAAGAGCCAAGAGTGAAGCTAAAAGCCAATTAGGAAGTCCAAGATTTCCAAAACTTCCTTGCAAGGCATTCACCGCGCTCAAGAGCGCACCCATTGCCACTACTAAAAGAATGACTCCGCTCCAATCCATTTTTGGTGTATCTTTTGCAGTTGACTCTTGCGTTCCAAAACTTACTAAAAGAATAGCAAGTGCCGCAGTAATTCCCATAACAAAAAATACAGAACGAAATCCACCATGACTTACTAGCCAACCACCTGCTAATGCATCAACCCCAGCAATTCCACCATTGATTGAAGTGAGTATGGCCATTAATTTTGCATATCTCTTCTCATCACGTACTTTCACATGCAGAATAATTAAACAAAGCGGAACCACAGGGCCAGCAGCACCTTGTAAAATACGACCAATCATCAAAATCCCCACATTTGTAGCAAATCCTGAGATAAGACAACCAATCATTGTCAAAGTAAGCATTCCAATTAGAACTTTTTTTCGTCCAATCAAATCCGCCAAACGAGGCAAAAATAGAGCAAATAAGGCCGCAGCTGTAAAAAAGATGGTTTGTGTTAGTGCTATAGACGAAGCTGTCGTGTGTAATTGGGTCTGCATGGTAACCAAAGCAGGCGAGAGCATTGAAGCATTGAGCTGAAAAGCAAAGATTGCTACCAATAGGGCCACCATTAAAGCCACTATTGAACCCGCATTATCACTAGATTTTTGAGGAACAGTATTTTCTCCCATTTTTTCTCCTTTTTTTAGAGGATAAACTCTTTTTAGTTTTACAAACCTAAAAGAGCCCCAGCTATCTATTATATTATAAATTTTACTTTTTGCGAAGTTTAAAAATGTCATTTGGACAAATTTATATTTTTATTCATTATTCATCTTTATTTTTAAAAATAAAAAAACTCTGTCCTAGCGACAGAATTTATATTTTTATACTACCATTGATGTTGGTCAACATTATCTTTATCCACAAGATAGATTGGCGAATTTATCATATGTGCAATTTTTTTACCTTGATAATAATCATAGGTAGCTTGCAAAGCCATTTCACCAATTTTAGCTGGTTGTTGAGCAATCGTTGCGGTCATTGTCCCTGCTTTTATGGCATCATGTGTTTCAGACTCACCATCAATTCCAAAAATAGCTATTTTTTGTCCAGTGGCTTGCACAGCTTTAGCTGCTCCCAGTGCCATTTCATCATTTTGCGCAAAGATTGCTTGGACGTCTTTATGAGATTGGAGCATATTTTGAGTCGTATTTAAACCAGTTGTTCTGTCAAAATTAGCTGATTGACTGGATAATATATTTAAACCTAAGGTCTTAGCTTCACTATTAAACCCTTTACCACGGTCTATTGTTGCCGAAGCCCCTGGCGTTCCAGAAAGTTCCAGAACTTTTACGTTTTTCCCAACCAATTTTTCAACGGCTTGAGCCGCCATTTTCCCAGCTGCCACATTATCGGAGGCAACGGTTGTTAAAACTGTTCCACCATTTGATCCTCTATCCATTGCAATCACTGGGATATGGGCATTATTGGCTGCTTTAATGGCTGGAACAATGGCATCAGAATCTACAGGATTAATTAAAATCGCATCCACATTTTGGCTGATGAAATTTTGAACATTATTTAATTGTGTTGCAGAATCATTTTGGGCATCAGAAACCGTTAATTTTGTATTTTTTTCTTTGGCCATTGATTTAATCGCATTGTTCATTGAAACAAAATAAGGATTGTTTGTTGTCGAAATAGAAACACCAATATTTAATTCATTTGGTTTCTTATGCGTTACCTCTTCTACTTTTTCCTTTCCATCACGGCCTGGAATACCGGTATAAAGACTACATGCGGTCAAAGTTGAGACTGCTAAAGTAGCTACAAAAGCAAAAGTTAATTTTTTTACTAATTTCATGTTCAACTCTCCTATTTCCGTTTGCTACGAATGACATCGATAAGAGCTGCAACGAGAATAACTAATCCTTGGATGACTTGTTGCCAAAAGGCTGACACACCAATTATATTTAAACCATTATTTAGAACACCAATGATTAATACCCCAATCATAGTTCCAAACATACGCCCTTTTCCTCCCATTAGAGAGGTTCCCCCAAGGACAACGGCAGCGATTGCATACATTTCGTAGCCAGAACCTGCTTGTGGCGTTGCTGATGACAAACGAGAACTGATGATTAAACCAGAAATTGCGGACATTGCTCCAGATAAAGTGTAAATGGCAATTTTTACTTTATTTAGTTTAATTCCTGAAATATAAGCAGCTTTTTCATTACCACCCAAAGCATAAACTGATTTACCAAAGGCTGTTTTATGAAGTAAAATCCATAAAACAATGAAAACAAGAATCATTAAAATAACAGGGAAAGGAATACCCAGTAAATAACCTTGTCCAATATAGGCTAAGAAATAGCCATCCATGTGTTTAGTAATTGGATTACCATCAGTAAAAACAAGGGTTGCTCCGCGGTAAACCATTTGAGTAGCTAAAGTTACAATGAAAGGGGCCAATTTCCCATAGGCAATAAGTGCACCATTGATCGCTCCAAGAAAAGCACCAATGATTAACGCACAGACTACTGCTAGCGGTAAAGGCATTCCTTGGGCTATAAAACCTGCGGACACTGCACTTGAAAGGGCTAAAATTGCGCCAACTGACAGGTCAATTCCTGAAGTTAGAATTACGAAGGTCATCCCAAAGGCAATAAATCCATTAGCCGTGACTTGTAAGAGTAAATTTAGCAAATTATTTGCCGTCATAAAGTTGGGATTGATACATGTAATGATAATCATCAAAACAATCAGAGCAATCATTGTCGTTAAAGAACTGAATTTTTGAGATAGAGCTTTCACACTTATTGTCCTCCTGTTGCGAGCTGCATCACATTTTCTTGTGTTGCTTCATTTTTGGCTAAAATTCCTGCTATTTCTCCTTCATGCATCACTGCAATTCGGTCTGCAACACCAAGAATTTCGGGTAAATCACTTGAAATCATAATAATTGGAACACCACGTTCAGCAAGTTCATTCATTAATTGATAAATTTCACGCTTGGCTCCCACGTCGACTCCTCGTGTTGGTTCATCTAAGATTAAAACTTTTGGCGCAATGCCAATCCATTTGGCAAGGACAACTTTTTGTTGATTTCCTCCAGATAGAGACCCAACTATTTGTTCTTCATCTGTCGCTTTAACATTAAGACGCTCAGAGAGTTGCTTAACAAAAGTTGTTGCTGTTTTATCATCAAAGAGGCCATGATGAATAAAATCCTTTGTACTCGGAAGAGTAATATTATCTTTTATTGAGAAATCAAGAACAAGTCCTTCATCTTTTCGGTCTTCTGTTAAAAAGCCAATTCCTTCTTTGATTGCTTGTGCCGGGTTATTGATAGTTAGACTCTTTCCATTAATTTTTATCGTGCCTGATTTTAGCTTATCAATTCCAAAAATTGCTCGCATGACCTCAGTTCTACCAGCTCCCATGAGTCCTGCAAATCCGAGAATTTCACCTGAACGAACTGAAAATGAAATATCTTTAAAAAATTCTGCCGATAAATGGTCGGCTTCAAATACAATTTCTCGAATTTCAGCATTTTTTGGGGGATAGTAATCTGTAATTGACCGACCAACCATTTTTCTAACTAATTCATCAACGTTGGTTTCTTTCGTCTTTTGCGTATCGATGACTAGACCATCACGCATGACAGTTACACAATCTGTGATTTTAAAAATTTCTTCCATTCGATGAGAAATATAAATAATTCCAACCCCTTGATTTTTTAGACCAGCAATAACTGAAAACAATCTTTCTGTTTCTCTTTCGGTCAATGCTGCTGTTGGTTCATCCATAATCAAAATTTTTAAATCAGACAAAAAACTTTTAGCTATTTCAACCATTTGTTGCTGACCAACTGATAAATTACCAATTTCTTTGTCTAAATCAATTTTTACTCCCAACTGTTCAAAAGCAAAATTTGCTTTTTTTCGCATGGCCTTCGTATCTAAAATACCAAATTTATTTTTTATCTCTCGTCCTAAAAAAAGATTCTCTAAGACTGTTAAATCAGGCCAAGTATTCATTTCCTGATGAATAAAACTAATTCCAAATCCTTCTGCTTCCTGAGGATTTTTAAAAATTTTCTTTTCACTGTCAATCTCAATTTCCCCACCAGAAGCTGGAAATAGACCAGTTAGAATATTCATCAAAGTAGATTTTCCAGCCCCATTTTCTCCCATTAAGGCATGAACTTCTCCTGAATTAATCGTTAAATCAATTGCTTCAAGAACTTTATTCGTTCCAAATGATTTAGAAATGTTCTTCATTTCTATTTTCAAAATTGACCTCCTCCTTTTTCACAAAGCGACACCTGATTGTAAAATAATATTTGAATAAGGCGTATTTTCTCCTGTTCTCACCACTGCTTTGACCTCATGATTCATTAATTTTAAGGTTTCATGACTGACAAAAACTATTTCAACATCTGCTGATAATTTTGTCAGTAAAATCGCTAACTGTTCAGGATTATTTTCTTTTATTTCCTCAGCAAGATAGACTTTTTCAACTAAAATATTTTCCAAATAGATGTCCAGCACTTCTTGAAAACTGGGTTTTCCTCTGGTCAGGGCTAAATCAATTTTTTTGACACCTGATGGTACTGGTAAGCCTAAATCTCCAATACAAACTTGGTCAGTATGGCCCAAATCGTCAGCAATTTTTGCTAATTCACTATTAAGTATTCCTTCTTTTTTCATAAATTTAACTCTCTTTCTTTTTTAGTAGAGATTAATTTCAAGTTCTTTTAATTTTGCTTTAACTTCTGATAGCTTTGGCATCCCGCCTTGTGCGCCAAATTTTTGAATAGATAAATGAGAAGCAACGACAGCTAATCTGATAGAATCACTAATTGATAAGTTCTCAGTCAAACCAAAGGCAAAGGCTCCGTTGAATGTATCTCCTGCACCAGTTGTATCTACAACTTTAGCTTTTATGGCAGGAATTTTTTGAAGAGTCTCTCCATCGTGGAAAATGACTCCTTCACTTCCTAAGGTGACAATCAGACGATTTGAATATTTTTTGAGAATTTCTTCAAGTGCTAAATTTGGAAAAAGTTCCTTACATTCGTGTTCATTCGGTGTGATATAATCAACAAAATCAATCATTTCCAAATCTGTTTTTCTTGCTGGAGCTGGATTATAAAGAACTTTTATCGCATTTTCTTTACAGAATTTAGCAATCGCTAGATTTGTTTCATGTGGAATTTCATTTTGTAGAATAACAAGTTGGCTTTCTTTAATTTTCTCCCAAAGGTCTGCTAGATAACTTGGTAGAACTTCATTATTAGCACCTGGAATAATAATAATACGATTATCGTCATCATAGAGAGTAATTTGAGCAATTCCTGTTGTTTGTGGTACCGTTCCCACATTTTCAAAAAAAACTGCATTTTCTTTGAAGTTTTGCAAAATACTCTCACCAAAAGCATCCTTGCCTACTGCTCCAATCATACTTACTTCATTGGGAGAAAGTCTGGCAAAAGCAACGGCTTGGTTCGCTCCTTTTCCACCGGGAACCATAGCGAAATCTTCACCAAATACTGTTTCTCCAGCATTCGGCACTCGGTTAGTCCTTGTGACTAAATCCATTGAAATACTTCCTATAACACTTACTTTTGTCATTAATTTTTCCTCATTCTTTTCTCTTTTGTCGAATTGTTTCACGCGCTACATAATGAACAGGGAGTTCAATTTTAGACTTCTCAATTGCTTGATCAGTCGCGATTTTATAAATAAGTTGAGCAGCTTCAAGCCCCATCTGATAAGCAGATTGATGAATGGTTGAGAGTGCTGGATAAATGAATTGGCTCATTTGAATATCGTCATAACCAATAATTTGAATATCCTCAGGAATTTTCTTATTTAAACGATGAATTTCGTGGATATAAGCCATAGCATGAATATCCGATGGTGCAATAATACTATCAAAGTTTTCTTCATTGGCAAGCACTTCTCTCGCCTCTTTCTGAATTTCTTCAAAATCATAACTTTGACTGTAAAAAGCTTTAAAATCAACTTGTTTTTCTTTTAAATAAGCAATACTTGCTTTAAAACGATTATTGATATTTGTGGCATTCAAAGGACCGCTGACTACAGCAACTTTTTTTGCTCCTGCTGTTACAATCACTTTTGCTGCTAATCGTCCACCTGACTCATTGTCCGAAAAAACACCATAGTTACTTTTATGGCCTACTCGGTCCACGATTACAGTTGGAATATCCAAATCAGGAAAGTCTTCTTTAAAATCATGGGTTGAAATGATGCCAGCAGCATTACTTTGAATCAAAACTTTCAAATAATCTTGCTCAGATTGATTCTTTTCACCAATATTTCCGAGCATCACACGATAACCTTTTTCTTTTAAAAATTCCTCTGCTCCTTTGGCTAGCATTGGGAAAAAAGGATTGGAGATATCTGGCAATAATAGTCCAACAAGCTGGTTCTTTTTAGTTTTTAAAGATTGGGCAGAAAGATTGGGTCTGAAATTTAGTTTTTTAATTGCTCGTTCAATTTTTTCTCTGGCTTCATCACTTACATAGCCATTCTGAGCAATAAAACGTGAAACAGTGGACTTTGAAACTCCTGCTTCAAGCGCAACTTGCTTGATTGTTGTCATTACTTCCTCCTTTCACGTGTGGGAACGTTCTCATATTTACATTTATAATTGTATCCGTTTTCATTAAATTTGTCAATCCTTTTTATATTTCGTTTTAATAACAAAAAAACCTACTTTTTAGTAGGCTTTCTTATTAATCAAAGACACGCTCAAAAATTTCATCGACTCTTGTTAAATGATAATTGTAATCAAAAGCTTTATCAATATCTTCATCATTCAAATACTGACGAATTTGTTCATTTTCTTCAAGCAATGGTCTAAACATCACTTGTTCATCCCAAGATTTTGCAGTCAAAGGTTGAACTAAATCGTAAGCTGCTTCACGCGTCATTCCCTTTTCAATCAACATTAACATGACATGTTGGCTGTAAATCAAGCCAAAAGTCGCATCCATATTTCGCTTCATATTTTCTGGGAAAACAGTCAAATTTTTAACGATATTCCCAAAACGATTCAACATATAATCCAATAATTCTGTTGTATCAGGTGCAATGATACGTTCAGCAGAACTGTGTGAAATGTCACGTTCATGCCAAAGACTAACATCTTCAAGAGCTGTAATTGCATGTCCACGAATGACGCGGGCTAAACCTGTCATATTTTCAGAACCAATTGGGTTACGTTTGTGTGGCATTGCTGACGAGCCTTTTTGACCTTTAGCAAAGAATTCTTCAACTTCACGTTGTTCAGATTTTTGTAATCCACGGATTTCTGTGGCCATGCGTTCAATTGATGTCGCAATGAGCGCCAACGTTTGGAAGTATTCTGCATGTAAATCACGTGGTAAGACTTGTGTTGAAATCTCTTGCGGACGAGTCCCTAATTTTTCACAAACATATGCTTCTACAAATGGAGGAATATTAGCAAAAGTTCCAACAGCACCAGAAATTTTCCCAGCTTCAACAGCTTTTGCAGCACGTTCAAAACGTTCAATATTTCGTTTCATTTCGCTGTACCAAGTCGCTAATTTCAAGCCAAAAGTTGTTGGTTCAGCGTGAACGCCGTGAGTTCGACCCATCATTACTGTGTATTTATGCTCTAAAGCTTTATTTTTAACAATTTCTGCAAAGTTTTTTAGATCATTGCGCAAAATATCATTAGCTTGTTTATAAAGATAACCATAAGCTGTATCAACGACATCTGTTGATGTCAGACCATAATGAACCCATTTGCGTTCTTCACCCAATGATTCACTGACAGAACGTGTGAAAGCTACCACATCATGACGTGTTTCTTTTTCAATTTCAAGAATACGTTCAACATTAAAAGTTGCATTTTCGCGAATTTTTTTCACATCTGCTGCTGGGATTTCCCCAAGCTCTGCCCATGCTTCATCTGCAAGAATTTCGACTTCAAGCCATGCTTTATACTTGTTTTCTTCTGACCAAATCTCTGCCATTTCTGGACGTGAATAACGGCTAATAACCACTTTTTTCTCCTTTTTTACTGACAGAATAGCTGTCAGTAAATTAATCCTATTTTTAATTTCTAATGAACAAAGCGTCCTTTTTCATTATCTATTATAACATTTTCACTTATAAAGCTTTTGGTCCATTCTACTTGTCCTAATAAAAGTAAAAAAATTATCTGTCATAACCGAACAATATCTCTGATTATATCATTCTCTATTTTTCTAAGATATCCAAAATATACTCTGTTTCTTTGAGAGAAATTTGCCCAGGCGCACTAGAATTTTCTAAACTTGCAAAAGTCCAGCAAGAGCCAGTCAAATAGCCAGAAATTCTTGAAAGTCGTCCTAAGTCACCCATTGCCATGCTGATAAAATGATCACCGTATTCTAAAGTCATATCACGAGTGATTTGTAATAAATCAAGAACATCACATTCACGTTCTGGCATCACAGCAACTTTAACAAAGGCAGTTCCTTCTTCGTGCATTTTAATCAACCGATTGGTTAAATCGGACGGAACTTCATCAAAATTATGATAAGAAAGCACCATTTTATCCCGAAAATCTTTCAAAGCGGCAAATGAAGGGCCATGCGTAAAGAATTCGACATCGATATATGCGGGATTGTAAGTCAAAATTTCTTTTAAAATCTGTAAATATTTTTTTTCAGAAACTTGAATATTTCCGCCTTCTCTGACTGTTCTTAAAGTAAATAAAATCTTACTTTCTTTAAATTTTTCAAAGAATTTAGGAGCCATCTCTAAAATTTCATCTGCTGACAAAAAATCGGCACGCCATTCAACAATATCTGCTGTTCGATAATCACTGACAGAAACTTTCTCAAGCTCTGCTAACTCTGTCAGCATGATTGGAACAACAATTTTTGTTTTTCTCATAAACTTCTCCTTACATTTTCATAAATGTTTTACCTTATTCTAGCATATTTTCGCAAAAAGAAAAAAGGAAACAGCGTTTCCTTTTACGTTTTTTTACTGGGGTAGCTGGATTCGAACCAACGCATGAGGGAGTCAAAGTCCCTTGCCTTACCGCTTGGCTATACCCCAAGATTGCTTTATGACGACAAGAAATATTTTAACAAATTATCTTATTAATTTCAAGTTATAACTTAGAAATTTCAAATCAATCACAAATAAATCTTTAAATCGAAAGATTATAAGCCATAATTGCTTCTTCAAGAGCTGCTTCAAAAGAAGTCACTGTAGCAATTTCTTTACCTGAAAAAACAATGACAAAATTTCCTGATTTTTCTTTAATTTCGGCGATTGTTTTTTTTCCACTTTTAATGACAGCTCCGTCAGCTGTATCAATAATTTCAAGTTCAGTATCTTTTTTCTTTGACATATTAAACTCCTCAAAATTTGAAAAGTCTTTTTGACCTTCCAAATCCCTATTCTCTTTGAAATTTTTCTTTCTCAATCATATCATTTTAAAAGCCTTTTGTCACGCTCATTTTAATGACAGACTTGTCAGTATGTGCCATGCTTTCACTCTCTTTTACTGACAGAACTTTTCACTAGAATTGAATATAAAAAAATACTGACAGACTTTATTTCAAGAAGAAAAAAGTTCTGTCAGTAATTTTTATTATGATAATTCAGCAATAACGGCTTTAAGTTGTGCTTTTGTTTGAACACCAACAATGCGTTTTACTTCTTCACCATCTTTTTTGAACATCAATGTTGGGATAGACATAATGCCAAATCCTTGGGCTGTTGCTGGGTTTTCATCAACATCCATTTTGCAAATCTTAAGTTCTGATTCGTCAAGTTCTTCTGAAAGTTGTTCCAAAATTGGCGCTTGCATGCGACATGGACCACACCAAGTTGCCCAAAAGTCAATTAAAACAAGCCCTTCTTTTGTTTCTTCATCAAACGTTGCATCAGTAATATTATATTCCATTTTATCTCCTTCATTGAAATAATTTTCTTCAGTAAGACTATTCTAGTGTAATTCACTTAAAATTTCAAGAAAATAGATTTTGAGAAATTTATTATTTTACTTCAAAATAGCAATCGTTGCTCCAGAGCCACCAGCATTAATTGGTGCATATTCATAAGATTTAATATGACGGTGTTTTTGAAGTTTTTTCTGTACCATTTCTCGAATAACACCCGTTCCAATCCCATGAACAATCGTAATTTGAATCAAATTTGCAAGTAGAGCTTGGTCAATATAATTATCAAATTCCAGTTCTGCTTCTTCATAACGCATCCCGCGTAAATCAAGTTGAGCTTTGACTTTAGAAGTCACCTTCTTGCTGACATTTTTAGTTTTGGCTTGAATTTGTTCTGGACTTTCAATCACTTCAAATTCATCTTCATTTAAACGAGTCGTGATTGAACCCATCTGAACCGTCCAACGTCCATCTTTTTCTAAACGAATCAATTTACCACGCTGACCATAAGAAGTGACATTAACTTCAGCCCCTTGCTTAAGTCCTCTTTGTGCTTTCGCTTTTTTCAAAACCTTATTTTTAGAAAAATCAATGGTTGGAGCCAAACCTTCAAGTTCTTTTCTAGCAGCAATAATTTCATGTGGTTTCAACGCTGCTTTATCATTGAGATTCTTCAAAATTTCTTGCGCTTCAAGACTCGCTTTTTTAACTACTTCTTGAGCTTCTTTTTGTGCTTTTTCTAATTCAAACTCGCGCTCGCGATTAATTTGATTATAGACTTTCGTCAAATCTTTATGTAAACTTTGATTTTCTCGTTCAATTTTTTTAATATTTCTTGAACTTTCAATCACTTCACGCGTTTTTTCTTCCAACTTTTCAATCATCTGATTGACATCATGCTCACTGTCAGAAATTTGTTGACTGGCTACTGAAATAATGGTTTCTGGCAAACCTAATCTTCTAGAAATCTCCAAGGCATTTGAACGCCCAGGCACTCCCAGTTGCAAATGATAAGTGGGTTGCATTTTATCAATGTTAAATTCCATACTTGCATTGATTACTCGTTGCGTTTCGACCCCATAAGCTTTTAACTCAGGATAATGAGTACTTGCCATGGTTTTCACATTTCGTTCACGTAAATTTTCCAGTATGGCAATAGCAAGAGCCGCTCCTTCTTTTGGATCAGTTCCTGCCCCAAGTTCATCAAACAAGACCAAACTATTTTCATCTGCTTGAGCTAAAATATGAACAATATTAGTCATATGACTTGAGAAAGTTGATAAACTTTGCTCAATGGATTGCTCATCACCGATATCGGCAAAAATATCATCAAAAAGATGAATTCGACTGCCATCAGCGGCTAAAATTGGCAGACCTGATTGAGCCAATATTGTCAACAAACCAACTGTTTTCAAAGTAATGGTCTTCCCACCCGTATTTGGACCGGTAATAACAATCGTATTGAGCCCTGCATCAAATTTAATATCATTTGTCACAACTATTTTTGCTTCAATCAAAGGATGGCGAGCTGCAAAAAGGGTAATATCTTTATCGGTTGTTAATTCTGGAAGTGTCGCTTTATTCGCTGCTAAATAAAGATACTTGGCACGAACAAAATCAATATGACCAATCAGCCAAGCATTTTGTCTTATATCAAAGCTATAAGGTTTTAATTGACTAGCAAGCTCACGATAAATTCTTGTGATTTCTTGGCGTTCTTCAATTCTCTTTTGATTAAGTTTATTATTTAATGAAACAACCGCATTTGGTTCAATATAAAGCGTTTGACCTGAAGCAGACATATCATGAACTACACCAGCAATTTTATTTTTGTTTTCTGCTTTTACAGGAAGCACTTGTCGGTCATTTCGGATAGTGATGACATTTTCACTCAAAGATGAGAGATTTTTGGTCAGCATTTCCTGCATGATTTTCCGAATTTCTGATTGATGACTCTTGATTGAAGCACGGATATGCATCAATTCGAGACTGGCATTATCATAAAGACTTCCCGCATTATCAAAAATTTCTAATTTTTTGACTAATGCTGATAAATCAACCAATTTTTCCAAAGTAATAGCTAGTGAAGGTGTTTCAACATTTTCAGCTTCATCAAAAAAGCGTTGAATATTAATCCCTAATTGAATCACTTTTTTTATTTCAACGAATTCCTTGCCTGAAAGACTGGCTTCAAGCTCTAGACGTCTGAGTATTTCTGTTAAATCATTTGTTTTTCCTAAATTTAATAGGCCATTTTCTTGGGTCAATAAGCGAAAATCAGCAACTTCATCAAAAAGGAGCTGAATTTTTTCCTTATCTGTCAAAGGTTTTAAATCTTTTAATTCTTGTTGACCCTGCGCTGTCGTCAAAGCATTCATAAACTGTTCTTTGACTTTATCATATTCCAATATTTGGAGAATTTTTTTATTCATTCTATTTAAATTTCAAGTTGTATCTGTAGATTTCTCCCCTAGCACTATCCTAGAGGATTAATGTGGACAATATTTTCAATAAAAAGGTTTTGCAAGATTCCTGATGAAATCGGTGTATGTAAAACCATAAAACGAGCTAGAAAACTAGCATCAAGTTGACTTTGAACCGCTGCAATAGGAACCAAACTCAAGACCATCAAGACCATTTGTAAACCAAAATAAGTCGCCGCAAATCCTAAAATTCCAGCAATGATTTTTCCATTTCTTCCCAGAGGACTAAGTGCAAAATGTAAAAATAAACCGATAAGACGGATAATAGCATAAACGACAATAAAAATTGCTAAAAACGAAATGCTCGCATAAAAAGCATCATCGAGTTGAAAAAGAAGCTTATCACTAAAAAGTAAGAGATGTGAGTTTTCTGTGGCATTTGAAAAAGGAACCCAAATACTCAATTTTTGTGCTAACTCTTTATAATTACTGGCTGCAATGAAGGCCGCAATAATCGTACCAAAACTGTAGATGACTTGTAAAATCAAGCCTCGTGAGTAACCAACCATGAAAGCCCAAACCAAGGCTACTAAAATAATCAAATTTAATATCATCAAACATTCCCAATTTACTTTTATTTTGCTTTTTAAACAAAGCACTCATAAAACTTGGCTCATTTTTATTAATGAAGCTAAGTTCAAGTCATTTTTCTTTCTCTATTATACCGTATTTCATAAAAAAAACGTACCCCTATTTAGAATACGCTTTTTATTTTAAAAAATAGATGAAGAATGTCCCCCTCTAAGTGGGTGGTCAAATTCAAGTTTTTTCGTCATGGCATTAATCGCATGGACTGCTTCACCAAAACCAACGGACATCAAGGGCATTTTTCCCGGATAATCACTTGCGTCTCCTGCGACATAAAGTCCCTCAATATTGGATTGCATCATTGAATCGGCCTTAACGCGACCATTACGACTGACTTCTAAGTTTTCAGCTAAAGTCACTTGATTTGTTAAAAAACCATAATTAACCAAAATTTTATCAATCGAAAAGTTCAAGCTTTCTTCTGATTTTATTTTTTTTAATTCTAATTCATTTTCAATCAAATTTGAAAAAGTATAAGGCGTATGAACTTGAACATTAGAATTCATCACTCGGTCAACTGTAATTTCATGACCACGAAAAGCAGTTCTTCTATGAACCAAATGAACATTTTTAGCTACTTTTTCAAGCATTAATGACCAATCTAAAGCCGAATCTCCTCCACCAAAAACCGCAACATTTTTTCCCTCAAACTCTTTTAGAGAAGTGATAAAGTAAGATATTTTTCCTTCATTGGCTAAAGTTTCTTCGTTATCAATTCCTAACTTTCGAGGTTTCAAAAGGCCGGCACCAGTCGTCAACAAAACGCCTTTGGCTCTTCTGGTTGATTTATCAGTAGTTACAGAAAAAATTCCCTCTTCTTTTTCAATTTTTTGAACGCTCTCCCCAAGAAATAATCGATGAGAGATTTGTGCTAGTTGTTCTAAAAGATTTTTTGTCAAATCTGCCCCTGTCACTGCTGGTAGGCCAGCAATATCGTAGATTAATTTTTCAGGGTAAAGATTTTGGGGTTGACCACCTGGAACTTGCGCTGATTCAATTATTGCAACTGATAAACCGCGCATTCCTGCGTAAAAAGCCGCATATAGACCAACAGGACCTGCTCCAACAATAATTAAATCTAATTCTTGCATATCAAACTCCTTAACAATTTATTCATTTAATCTATTGAATAAATTCTTTTTATCATCTCTCTATTATTGCGACTTTTCTCTCAAATGTCAAATACTTTTTACTTTAAATAAAAAAAGCCCTCAAAAGGGCTTGATTTTTATTTGGTAGAACGACGAGAAAAGATTTCATGATCCAAAACTAATTGATTTTGTTCAACATCTTCTTTAAGCATTAATTTTGTCAAAAGACGCATTGCTACTGCTCCCAAATCGTAAAGGGGTTGGTTAACAGAAGTTAAAGTTGGATATGTATATTGAGTAATTGGTGAATTTGCACCTGAGATAATTTCGAAATCTTCAGGAACTTTCACTCCTTTATCCATCATTGCAGACAAGAGTCCAACGGCTACTGTATCATGTGATACTACTGCAGAAGTTGCTCCTCGCTCAAGTAAACGTTCAGCAAGTGCTTTTCCTTGTTCATAGCTATAATTACCTTCAAAAACGAGGTTTTCATCAAATTCAATATTTGCTTCAAGCAAAGCTTCTTGATAACCAACCATGCGTTCTGTATTTTCAACGTCTTTCAATGAACCCATGATATAAGCGATTTTTTTATTTCCGCTATCAATCAATTTTTTAGTTGATTGATAAGCAGCCAAATGGTAATCAATATTAACAGATGGAATTTCTTTATCTCCATCGATTGTTCCAACTAAAACGACAGGTGTTCTTGAATTTTTGAGGGAAGTTCTAATTTTTTCATCTAAAGATGAACCCATATAGACGATTCCGTCAACTTGTTTTGATAAGAAAGTTTCTAAAACTTTTTCTTCTTTTTCAACATCATTATCACTATTAGCTAAAATCATGTTGTATTTATACATGGAAGCGATATCATCAACCCCGCGAGTAATCGCTGCGAAGTAAGTTGAAGTGATGGTTGGCAAGATAACACCAACTGTTGTTGTACGTTTACTTGCGAGTCCGCGCGCAACTGCATTAGGACGATAGTCAAGCTCAGCAATAGCTTCTAAGACCTTCTGGCGCGTCTTTTCCTTTACATTTGCATTTCCATTTACAACACGACTAACGGTTGCCATTGACACTCCGGCGACACGTGCCACATCATAAATTGTTGTTGTTGATTCTACCATAATTGGCTATCCTCTTTCTTTTCTTTTTATTCATAGTATTTATGAAAACCATTTTTATTTACAAATTATATCATTAACTGTAAACCTTTTCAACCTTCAGCTATGTTTTTTTACGTGATTTTTTAATAAAAATAGCGTAGAATAGGGAATATAGTGTTTTTTATTTTCATGAGAATTTAAGAAACTCATTTTCATAAATATTGGAGGAACCATTTTGAGCAAAATTGAACGTATTTCAGCTTTTCTGAATGACAAGGAAGTCGATATGACTTTCATCACTAATCCGACAACTCTAAATTATCTAACAGGGCTAGCAATTGATCCCCATGAACGAATTGCTGGGCTGATGATTTTTAGAGATTCAACTCCGATGTTATTTACTCCTGCTTTGGAAGTGGAAAAAGCTAAAGAACACACAAGTGGTCTGGATATTTTCGGATATGAAGATTCTCAAAACCCTTGGGAAGTTGTTAAAAATCATGTAAAATCAGATGTTAAATCAATTGCTGTTGAATTTTCAGATATTCCTTTAGCTAAAACTGAAGGGTTGAAAGCACAATTTGGTGATATTAATTTTGTAAATTTGACTCCTTTGATTGAACGGATGCGTTTGATTAAGTCAGCAGATGAAATTGAAAAAATGAAAGTTGCTGGTGATTTTGCTGACAAGTGTTTTGAAATTGGTTTTGCCACTGCTGCTGAACGTAATGGTGTGACTGAATCTGATATCGTTGCAAAAATTGAATACGAAATGAAACGTATGGGTGTTCCACAGATGTCATTTGACACGCTTGTTTTATCAGGAGCTCGCGCTGCTAATCCACATGGTGCACCTGAAAATGTTGAAATTCAAGAAAATAAACTTTTGCTCTTTGACTTGGGTGTGATGAGTGGCGGATATGCTTCTGATGCGACACGTACAATCGCTATTGGTCAACCTAATGACTTTGATGCTGAGATCCATAAAATCGTTAAGGAAGCTCAACAAGCAGCCATGGACTTCATTAAACCTGGTGTAACTGCACATGAAGTTGATGCTGTTGCTCGTGATTTAATTACTAAAGCAGGATATGGTGAATATTTCAATCACCGCCTTGGACATGGTATCGGAATGGACGTTCACGAATATCCATCTATTGTTGCCGGAAATGACCTCGTAATTCAAGAAGGAATGTGCTTCTCTAACGAACCTGGAATTTATATTCCTGGTAAAGTAGGTGTGCGTATTGAAGACTGTCTTTACGTAACAGAAAATGGTTGTGAAAGCTTCACTCATACTGACCATGACTTATTAATTTTCTAATCGAATAATTGATAAAAGTAAAAAACTTTCGCTGATTTTGGCGAAAGTTTTTTTGTCAGTAAATTTTTGTCAGTAAGTTTCTGTCAGTAAAAAAAATAATCATCAAAATGATGATTATTTTTTATTTTCTATGCGTCATAATCTAAGTTATCAGCATGACCAGAACCATTACCAACAAAGAAACCTGTTTTAGCATTGATTGATACTAAATACCGACCATCTGGTGCATAAAGATTGTAATAACCACTAACAATTCCGGCTGGGAAACCTTGGGAACCATTGGTTGTATGAATCGCTGTTGGAACTAAAATATAATTATCTCCTGTAATATAGCCGCGTTCACGGGCTTTATTCAGAACCATTTCTTTAATTCCAGCTCCCCATGTGAAAGCAGGATCATTCGTGTTGACTCCAGCTTGAGGTTGGACACGTGCTGCTGATACTTCTAAATTAACTCCGTTGCTACTCAAACCATTAGCATTACTACTTGTGCTGGCATTTGTACTTGAACCTGCTGAAGCTGCTGACGAAGGAGTCGTCGTAGAATTGCTTTGACTAGCTGTACTTGATGTAGAACTTTGGCTAGTAGCTCCTTGATTCGCTTTGGCTTCTGCTGCACTTGCAGACGCTTTAGCTGAACTTTCCTTAGCAACTTGGCTCTTAGCTAAATCAATGGCTTGTGTCAGTAATTTATTCAGGGTTTCATTGGTTGTTTTAGGAGTTTCTGGAACTTTTACATTTGCCACTACTTTAGCTGATGAATCAAGTTTTCCGTCAGTAATTGCTGCGCTAGTAAAGAGAGCATTCACTTTCTTAATCGCATTAATTTGGTCTTTTAGGCTTTCTGTATCAGAAACTGCATTTGACCATGCCATGGAATTTTTGTGAGCATCAACTAAAGTTTCAAGAGCTGATAACTTGCTAAATTGACTATTTCTCAAAATAGTATGTGATTTGTCAGTGAAAAAAGCATCGTATTGTTTCTGATATTTATCTAAATCACTCTGACTGCTTTGAGAAGTTTGAACCGTTTTCCCTTTTTGATGACTATTATATTGGGCAAATCCAATCGCTCCAGCTGCAATTAAGACAATTGCACATAGACCAATAATGATTGGTTTTTTACGATTTTTTGACTTTTCATCAGTAATTTTTGCCGCATTTTCTTCTACTTTATCTGCTTTAAAGGATGTTGTTTCAGCTAGTAAGTGAGGTGAAACTGATTCAGCAGTAATAACTTTATCAGGAATATCACTTTTTGTCTCTTTTGGTGAATCTGTCACTTTTTCCTCAGCTCCCGATTCAAGGGCTTGATTATTTTCAGTAGAATCTTCTTTTGAATCAGATTTAATTTCTTCTGCTGGTTCTTCTGTTACTTTTGGTTCAACTTCTGATTTTTCGTCAATTATTGAATCAGTTTTAGTGTCAGCGTCAGTTTCAGAAATTTCTGGTTCACTTGGCTCGTCCATTGGAACTTCGTTTGCTGACATCATAACTGGTGCAGCAACTAACTTCTCATCTTGTGGACTTTCGGCTTCTTCTTCGTCAGTTGGTTCAGTTTTCTTGACTTCTTCAACTTGCGGAGCTTCTTTTTGCTCTGGCAAAGTACTGACAGGAGCGTCGACCATCACAACTGGATCTAAAACTAAATCATTTTTTGATTTTTTAGTTTCTTCGCTTTCCTTGTCAGCAACTTCTAAGTCTTTATTTTCTGCTGACAAATCAGAATCAGAACTGTCAGTAACTTTTTCAGAATCTATTTTTGAAGCTGCTAATTCATCATTCTCGTCGATTTCCTCTTTGGAAACTTCTTGAAGTTTTTCTGACTTAGCTTCTTTTTCTTCTTCAACCGGAACTTCTATATTTGTACGTTCTGCCTGAATGAATTCGTCCAAATTTTTACTTTTAGCTTCTTCAATTTCTCCACGGTGCTGACGAATATATTTATCTAAAACAGACTCATTTTCTTCATTTTCTTTATCAACACGTTTTGATTCTTCAACAATTTGCCCTACGGTAAAATCTTGTAAATCTTGAAGTTTCAAAGTTTTTTCACCAATTTGTTGCTCATTTTTTGGTTTATTATTGTTATTATTTTTGTTTTTGTTTCTATTTTTTTTATTTTTGTTTGACATTTTTCCTCCGAATAAGATTCCCACAATTCCAATAAAATGGTGAATCAGACAACGAGAGTTGCTCAAACTCGTCTGAATTTTTACCGACAGCCGTCATCACTAAAATTTTTTTGTTTTAGTAATAGCTTTTTGTTCTGTCAGTAAAATTTATTTCATACGTTTTCCGAAATACATATACAAATCTGTTCTAAGTGTTCCGTTATATAGTTTGCGTTTTTTAGTTGCTTTTGCCCCATAATGCTTTTCAAAAGCGACATCACTCGTCAAAATGTATTTACTCCAAGTTTCTAGTGGCGCAAAAGTTTTACCCATTTCACCATAAAGAGCTGCTACAGCTTCTTCATCTTCCAAACGCACCCCATAAGGCGGGTTAGAAACTAAGACACCGTCAAGCTTATCAGTTCTAAAATCTTGAAGTCGCATTTGCTTATATTTTATCACATCTGAAAGGCCTGCCGCAAGTGCATTATGTTTTGCAATTTCAATCATTTTTCCATCAATGTCAAAACCTTGAATATCCAATTCTAAATCTGTACGAATTTGTTTTTTGGCCAAAGCTTTTTCTTGTTTCAAAATTTCTTCATCAAACCAAGGCCATGCAGTAAAAGCAAAAGGACGATTCATTCCTGGTGCCATATTTAAAGCCAGCATTGCTGCTTCAATTGTAAATGTTCCAGAACCACAAGTAGGATCAACAAAAGCACGACGAGGATTTGCTAACCAATTGGTTAATAAAATAATCGAAGCTGCCATATTTTCTTTCAAAGGAGCTTCTCCTTTTTCTGAACGATAGCCTCGTTTAAATAAAGAATCGCCAGTCGTATCAATCAATACAGTTGCCATATCTTTATGTAAAGCAATCTCAATTGAAAATTTAGCTCCATTTTCAGGAATTGGAACACCTTCAGGACGATGATATGTCGTCTGTAATTTTTTGACAATCGCTTTTTTAGTGATACTTTGAATTGACGGCTCATTATGTAAAGTTGATTTCACCGCTTTAGCTTTGCTGACAGGAAATTGGCTTCCAAAAGGAATAAGCTCTGCCCAGGGAAGCGCATAAACATTTTCAAACAATTCATCAAATGTTCTAGCTTTAAATTCCCCAACTACAATTTTTACACGGTCAGCCGTTCTTAACCAAAGATTCGCCTTAGCAATTGTTGCCAAATTTCCCTCAAAGAAGACACGTGAACGGTCGTCAATTGAAACATTTTCAATTTCCAGATTACGAAGTTCGCGAGCAACTAAACTCTCTAAACCACTTGAAGAAGTTGCTAATAACTTGAATTTCTTTTGCATTTTTTAACTTTCCATTCTCTGCATAAAATGAGCAGAGATAATTCTATCTATTTCAATTAAACACTATTTATCAAAAAAAGCCGAGGCTAAAAGCCCCAGCCTGTGTCATACAGTTTTCTATAAGCCATGTTTTGTTCCAGTTCAATTCACATTCGTGAATCTCCCCTTCGATAATCATCTGTCTGCCAAAATTCTTAATTTCAGCCTCGACCACGCCTTCATTTTGGCTAGTCAAGTGCCCCGACCATAAGTTTGGGTTGCTCGCTTGAGGGGTTTACCACGTTCCATTCTTAGAGTTTCCTCTAAGACTCGTCTCTATGGCACTTTTACAGGCTACTCACGCATATCAAAAGACTTAGCGTTTTGGCCAGCCGTTAGGCATGACGCTCCTACCTAGGTTTATTGTTTGACCTAGCACAATCACTGCGTGCATCTCAGCAACGCGCGAGCATGGACTTTCCTCACGATTTACAAAAAAATCGCGCGATTATCCGAAAACTGTTTTTATCAAAAATTAAGCAGAACAATAAAGTTCATTTACCAAAATCTTTGCCTTCACATCTTGTGAAGTTTGCAAAAAGGTTCATTGCTAAACCTAATGCAGAACATAAAACATTTCAATTTTATATTTTCTTAGTTGTTTTCACTAGCAATGCCGTTAGGTCCAAATACAGCTTGTTCTAAACGATTAATTCGTTTGAGTAAATCAAAATTACTTGGATTACGCATTTCCACTTTTGGTTTACTTGAACGTGCTTGAAGAATTTGGTTAGGGTCAAAGCGTTGTGTATCATCAAGATTTGCTTGATTTGGTTTAGAAACTTGCATTTCTAATTCAGCAATCTTTTTCTTCAAAAACTCATTTTCCTCTTGAAGACGCAAGTTTTCAGTCTGATAAGTTTCATAATCAGCAATAACGTCATCAAGGAGTTCATCGACTTCTTCTTTATCGTAACCACGCATCTTTGTAGAGAAGTCTGCTTCATAGATATCTTTAGGCGTAAATTTAAATGTCGGCATTTTTACCTCTTCATCATCATTATAAAATGTCCATTATTTATGATAACAGATTTTCAGTTTTTTTTCAAGATCAACCTGATTAAAGTGATATCAAAAAGATAGGATTTATCAGCTGCACTTGTTTTTATATCAAAATCAAGTTTAATTAAATCAGAAAGTCCATTTTTTAAGGATTTAACGTTTAATTTTCTAACCAATTGATTGGCCAATTTTACAGGATAAGGGTGCATTTTTAAAAAGGCAACTTGTTGATTTTCTTGCCAACCCTTGGCTTGGAAAAGTTTGACTTGTAAATACAAACGATAAGAATTTGTCAAAATAGCTAATATTTTAATTAAATCTTCCCCTTGCAAGGTCAAATCATGGACTAAATCACGCGCCTCATCAATTTTTCCTTTAAAAATTAAATCAGTTAAGGCAAAAATATTATCTTGTAGCGATTTTGGGACGACTTTTTCCACATCATCAAGTGTCACTTCTCGCCCTAGTGCATAAGTTTGAACGAGGTCAATATTTTGCTTCATTACTGAAAAATTATCATTTGATTTAGCGGCAATTAAACTCAAAACTACCTTTGGTAAAGGACTTATTCGACTAAAATATTGAATTAATTCTTGACTCTTTAATTCTTGTGCTTCAAGTAAAGTTGCTTTAGCTTTTAATTTTTTAACAACTTTAAGACGACTGTCCAATTTTCCATAAAGGATTAAAACAAGTTGCGTAGTTTCCGGCGGATCATCTAAAAAATTTTCAAAGCGCTTCAACTGTTTTTCATCTAAAACACTTTTTTTAGCCGTTGTTAAATTAACCAAGTTTTCCAGGATTACCAACCGAGAATCTGAGAAAAAAGGGAGAGATTCCAAATCTTCAAGGGCTAAATCGCTATTACTAGGAGTTAAGTCATAATAAGCCTGGCTCAAATCCGTTGGCTCGAAATTAACCTCTGTTAAGAGTTGATTTTTCAATTCTCCAACTAGTTCCCTTGACTCACCAAAAATTACTAAAATTTGAGGGAGCCCTTTTCTTTTGATTTCATTAAATTCATCAAATACTGTCATTTTTAACTACCTCGTTACCATTTTTAAAGCAAACCCCAAGAGAACAAGGAGCAGGATGAGCAGAGCAAAACCTAAACAACCAACTTGAAAGAGTTTAGCAAAACTTGATTTTGCATTTCTAACAATTTCATTATCAGGTACGGCTATTCTCTCTTCCATTGATTTATATTTTTCATTAGAGTCAAAAGTGACATAGCCCCCACCGATAAAGCCATCATCTTCCGTCATTTTATTTCCATACAAAGCATCATTCCATGTAATCGGTCGATACGCTTCAACTCCTGGAATAAATTTTTGTGAAGAAGTGATATTTTTATCTGCCTTTAATTCTTCATAAAGTGTTCTGACTGGGGCTTTCATGCCGCCTTTTAAAATCTCATCATCATCAGCTAAAACATTTTTTTCCTTGATTGAAAGTTTTTTATTTTGTTCATCTTCTCGTAAGATTTCATAGATTTGTAGAAAATAGTGACGATAATATAGTTCTTCACTCACTCTTCTACTCCTCCAATAAATTCTCCATCTGGACTAACAAGGACTTTACGAGGAGTCGTTCCTTTAGCAGGACCAACAATTCCCTGCGCTTCCAACTCATTCATCAAGTCAGAGGCGCGATTGAATCCAACTTTTAAAGCCCGTTGCAATTGAGCCGTTGAAGCTTTTTGAGCCATAATAACCATATTTCGTGCTTCTTCAAATAAGGGGTCACCAGAGCCTGTATTTGAAGCGCCCGTACCAACTTGACTTTCATCTACCTCACCAGGGTCAAAGCTTTCGTCATATTGAGCTTCTGATTGGTCTTTAATAAAGGTCACAACAGATTCGACATCATCGTCAGATAAGAAAGCCCCTTGCAAACGAATCGGATGATTTTCATCAATAGGTTTAAAGAGCATATCCCCACGACCTAGTAATTTTTCAGCCCCATTAGTATCTAAAATTGTTCGTGAATCTGTTCCAGATGAAACAGCAAAGGCAATTCTTGAAGGAACATTTGCTTTAATTAGTCCAGAAATGACATCAACAGATGGACGTTGTGTCGCAAGAATCATATGAATCCCTGCTGCTCGAGCTTTTTGTCCCAAACGAATAATTGCATCTTCCACTTCTTTACTGGCAACCATCATTAAATCGGCTAATTCATCAACAATGACTACAATCAGAGGAAGTTCAAGCATTTTTTCATCTGATTCTGCATTATATCTTTGTACTTTTTCATTATATCCAGCAATGTTACGGACGCCATAACGACTAAAGAGTTCATAGCGTTCTTCCATTTGGTCAACAACTTTTTGAAGGGCACGTGAAGCTTTACGTGGATTTGTTACGACTGGAATCAATAGATGAGGAATATCATTGTAAACAGAAAGTTCGACCATTTTAGGGTCAACCATCAGAAACTTCACTTGACTAGGCAAAGCTTTCATCAAAATTGAAGTAATAATACCATTTACCGCCACTGATTTACCTGAACCAGTTGAACCTGCAACCAATAAGTGAGGCATTCTTGTTAAATCAAATGTGCGAATTCCACCATCTAATGATTTACCAAGAGGAATTTCTAACAATTTGCTTGGATTAGTTTTGCCAGCCTCCCACATTTCGCGGAAACCAACCATTGCAACTTCGGCATTAGGAATTTCGACGCCGACTAAAGATTTCCCAGGAATTGGTGCTTCAATTCGGATATCTTTAGCAGCTAAGGCTAATGCTAAATCATCTGATAAATTAACAACGCGTGAAACTTTTGTTCCAGTCGCTAATTTGATTTCATATTTTGTAATTGATGGACCGACGACTGCCGATTCAACATTGGCACCAATTCCAAAAGATTTGAAAGTTTCTTCTAAAATACCAATATTTTTACGAACATTCTCACGTTCGCCTGATTGATTTTTGACAGGAACTTCTGCCAGTAAATCAATGGTTGGTAATTTATAGTTACCATTATAGTTATTAGTATTTGAAAAATTGACAGGTTCATCATCAAGAGGAACTTCTGCTAAAACTGGACTTTCAGTTTCATTTTCTTCAAAAGGCGCTTCTGGAATATTTATTGGAATTTCAGTAGGTGCTGAGGTAAATAATGAATTTTCTGCTGCCTCTGGAAGCTCTTCTCTTTCTGCTACGGCTTGTTTTTTTTCTAGCTCAGCAAGTGCTTTCGCTGCTTTTTTAGCTTCTACTTTTTCGGCATGCTTTTCTTTCCATTTCGCTAAACGTTGATGTAAATCTTTACGCATTTTAGGGAAAAGTCCTGGAATCATGAGATAAATAGCAACTAACCAAAGTACTGCAGCAATAATATAGACACCAATGACTGAAAACAAGGCTTTAGCAGGCTCGGTGATTAATGCTCCAATGACACCTGAGCCGACAAAATGAATGACACGGCCAGCCATTAAATCAGACCAGATAAGATGAAAAGTTTCATTAAATCCTTGATGAAGTCGAATTTGAAAGACAAACATTAGGCCGATAAAAGTTAAAATAATGGCTGGAATAATTCTTTTATTTTCTTTTAAAACTTGCTTACGAAAGACGGAAATAATCATTAGTCCAGCAAGCAAGAGAAGAAAAACAATCGCAAGAGAACCAACAAACAAGCGGACAATGTTATAAAGTAAGACTCCGACAATTCCTAGGCGAGCAAGCGCAAATAAGATTAAAAGAAGCCCAACAAAAAAAGCAATCATTTTGCGTGTTGCGGCCTTTTTCTGTTGTTCTTTTTTAGTATTTCTTCTGGTTGTTTTTTTCTTTGCAGGCATTTTTTTACTTTCACTCATTTTTAATAATATTGACAGGTTTGTCAGTAAAATAATATTAATTATATTTATTTATTTTTATAGTTAACACAAACTGACAGTTCTGTCAGTCATTTAAATTCTTTATAAAAGAATAGATAATTCCACTTACAATTATATCATAAATTTGATACAATAAAATTATGGAAAATATCAATGATTATAAGGCTTTAGCCTTCTTCGATTTAGACGGAACGTTGCTTAACAGTCAAAGTAAACTTGACCAAGAAGTTATTGAAGGAATTCATCGGATTCGCGAAAATGGTGTTTTACCTTTCATTGCTACTGGCCGTGGACATTTTGAACTTGATGAAATCATGAGTTTAACTGGGATTAGTGGAGCGGTTGCCATGAACGGACAGTATATTGTTTTAGATGGTGAAACAATTTATAAAGAAGAAATTCCGACAAGTAGTGTTGAAAAATTACTTGAGGCAGCAAGTCCTCACTCAGAAGCCCTTTCTTTTTATGACAGTCAAGGTTATTGGGTGAGTGAATTAACTGACTTAGCTAAAACCGCTTATGCTTACACTCATATGCCAATGCCACAGGCAGATGCTAGACGTTACCTCTCTCAGGAAGTCAATATGCTTTTGGTTTTGACCAATCAACTCAGTCAAGTTGATTATTATAAAGAACGCGTTCCTGAACTTAACTTTTTCATGAACTCTCCAAGTTCGATTGATGTTACAAACAGCACAACTAACAAAGGGACAGGAATTAATCATGTCAAAGAGGTGCTAAATTTCACTGGTCAAACTTTTGCCTTTGGTGATGGTCGCAATGACTTAGATTTATTCAAAGCAGCTGACCACAGAACGGCAATGGGAAATGCTGTTCCTGAATTAAAAGAGTTAGCCGATTTTATTTCTACAGAAAATACTAACCACGGAATCATCAATGCTTTTAATCATTGGGGCATCATGTAAAGTCTAATAAAAAATTACTGACAGAAAGTCTGTCAGTAATTTTTTTATTTATTTTCAAGGACTTCTCGTCTTCGATAGACATAAGCAAGAATGAAACAGAGGGCAACTGGTAAGGTCAAAATTAAGCCAACACCGTTAAAAACAGAGGCTACACAATAAAAGATACCAACAACTAAGAAATAAATTCCCCAACCTTTTTCTTTTGTCAATCTTGCAAAAGCCACCCAATTTAAAGCCAGTAAAGCGATTAAAATCAGAGCTGCAATCATCGCCGCGGTAGATAATAATTGCTTATCAAATCCTGAATCTTGAAGTTCTGTCATAATTTCTGAATTCTCTGGCATATAAATAATGGCCCAAAAACTAATTAGCCCAACAAGTGCCAAAATTGAAAAAATAATCGACCCTACTAGAGCAAAAATTTTTGATTTTCTCATTTTTTCTCATTTCCTTTTTGATTCTTTAATTATAACATTTTTAGACCAACAAAAAAATCCGCCTCAAATGGCGGATTAATGACAGACTTGTCAGTAATTATTCATTTACAAATTTACTGACAGAATATCATTATTTATTTTAAAGCTTGGGCAGCTGTGATAATTGCAAGTTTATAGACATCTTCTTCGTTACTTCCACGAGAAAGGTCAGAAACAGGTGCGTTCAAACCTTGCAAAATTGGCCCAATCGCTTCAAAATTACCCAATCGTTGAGCAATTTTATATCCAATATTTCCTGATTGAATATCAGGGAAGATAAAGACATTGGCACGACCAGCAACAGTTGAATCTGGTGCTTTTTGACGAGCCACCGCTGGAACAAAAGCAGCGTCAAATTGAAGTTCACCATCAATTTCAATTTCAGGGTAATCTTCTTTAACAAGTTTTGTCGCTTCTACTACTTTATCAACATCTTCTGATTTTCCAGAACCTTTAGTTGAGAATGAAAGCATGGCAACTTTGGGGTCAATATCAAAGAGTGCAGCTGTTTCGGCTGAAGCTACAGCAATATCGGCAAGAGTTGGTGCATCTGGTTTGATGTTAATCGCACAGTCACCAAAAATATATTTTTCATTGTCATCACGACCACGAACCATAATAAAAGCACCAGAAACAGATTTTACTCCTGGTTTCGTTTTAATGATTTGAAGGGCCGGACGAACAGTATCAGCAGTTGAATGAATTGCGCCAGAAACCATTCCGTCAGCAATTTTCATATAAACAAGCATCGTTCCAAAATAATTTGGGTCTTTCAAGAGCTCTTTTGCTTGTTCTTCTGTAACTTTACCTTTACGACGTTCCACAAAAGTTTCCGTCATCGTTTCAAAACGTCCACAATTTTCTGGGTCATAAATCTCAAAGCCTTCAGGATTAATTCCACGTGAAATCAATGTTTCAGTGACTTCTTTTACATTTCCAATAAAGACAGGTGTAATTAGTCCATCAGCGTTAAGACGATTTGCAGCACCTAAAATACGTGCATCAGTTCCTTCAGGAAAGACAATTTTTAAGCCTTTTCCACTAATTTTTTGCTTCAGTGATTCAAAAAGTTCCATTTTGACAAAATCCCTTGGTTACAAATTTCTCATAACCCACCGCTTTAAGTTGCGGATTTCCTTTCTGCAATTGTTACGAATTAAGTATATCATACTTTCACAAAAAAAGTAAGCATTACCATTATTGCTATTTAAGGACAATTAGCCTTTTTATTTTTCCAATTTTTCACGAGATTCACTAGCCAAAAACAAAAAAACTGTCAAAGACAGCTTTTTTTAGTCGTTTAAAATGCTAGCGATTTTCGTCGTAATAATATCAACCCCAACAGTATTTGAGACCCCTTCAGGAATAATCACATCTGCATATCTCTTTGTTGGTTCAATAAATTGATGATACATTGGCTTAACAGCATCTAAATACTGTGTAATTACTGAATCAAGAGTTCTTCCTCTTTCTTCAATATCTCTGCGAATTCGACGGATAATCCGCACATCGTCATCTGTATCAACAAATATTTTGATATCCATTAAATCACGCAAACGTTCATCTTCTAAAACCAAAATTCCCTCAACGATTAAAACATCAACAGGTTCTTGACGGTAAGTTTCTTGTGAACGCGTATGTTTTGCATAATCATAAATCGGAATATCAACCGCTCGTCCATACTGAAGCTCTTTTAATTGAGCAATTAAATAATCTGTATCAAAGGCTAATGGATGGTCGTAGTTCGTTTTTGTCCGTTCTTCAAAAGTCAAATGCGATTGATCTTTATAGTAACTATCATGTTCAATCATTGCAATTCGTTCATTTGAAAAAGTTTCTAAAATAGCATGTGAAACACTTGTCTTTCCACTTGCTGACCCACCAGTGACACCAATAATCAACGTTTTCTTCAAAATTAATTCTCCAAATTTTCTTCTATATATTCTACCACAATTTTTGAGCTTTTTGTCATCAACTGACAATTTCTTTACTTTTTAAGCGTTCACATCAAAAACTCTTAATTTTACTGACAAAAGCTCTTAATAAGTGACATGGAATCTTTGGAATTCTTATTTTTATAATTTATTTACTGAAAATTCAATAGTAGAGCAATGACCTTTAAGAAAAAATTTGATATAATAGAACAAGCTTTTAACAGAATTTTAGAATCTTCTAACGAATGATTCTGTCCACCTATAAAGGAGAATTTGATGCTAAAACTTGGAGTAATTGGTACGAGCTGGATTGCTCGCTCATTTATTGATGCTGCCCATATGACTGAAAAATTTCAGTTTTCTGCGGTCTATTCCCGTCGGCTCGAATCTGCTGAGCAGTTTTCTGCCGATTTTAAAGACATCCAAAAATTCGATAATCTTGACGATTTTTTTAAAGCTTCACTTGATATTATCTATATTGCCAGTCCAAATGCCCTCCACTTTGAGCAAGCTAAAGCCGCAATTTTAGCCGGACATAATGTCATTGTTGAAAAACCTGCCTTTTCAAATCCTAAAGAACTGACACAAATTATTAAGCTTGCTAAAGAAAATGAGGTCTTCTTCTTTGAAGCAGCCAGAAATATTCATGAACATTCATTTTCGATTATTAAAGACTTTCTTGCTGACAAAACAGTCAAAGGGGCAGACTTTACTTATTCAAAATATTCATCAAAAATGCCTGCTCTTTTAAACGGTGAAATCCCTAATAAATTTAATGCAAAATTCTCTGGTGGACTTTTAGCCGATCTTGGTGTATATCTTTTGTATGCTGCAATCTTTTGGTTTGGCAAACCACAAAAAGCAACTTATGATGCAGTTTTACTTCCGTCAGGCGTTGATTTAGCTGGTGTTGGAATTCTTGACTATCAAGATTACAAAATTTCGATTAAATGCGCAGGAAATGTGAATTCATATCTTCCTAGTGAAATCTATACTACTGATGGAACTTTAATTTTGGATGGTGTTAATGCGATTACTTCTGCCAAATTCATTACTATGGATGGTTCAGAAACTAGAATCGACATTGAAGCTCCAAAACACTCTCTTTATGATGAAGCTGTTGACTTTGCCCAAATCTTAGAAAATAATGATTTTGCTGCAAGTTATGACCTACATCAATTTGCCCAAGAAGTTTCAGAAACTTCATACCAAATGCGTCAAAGTGCTGGCATTGTTTTTGATGCTGACAATAAATAAAGCTCATTACAAGTTACTGACAGAAATATTTTGTGAGGCTGTCAGTAATTTATCTCTGGTCTCTTAGTTAAATTGGATATAACTACTGCCTCCTAAGCAGTGATTGCCAGTTCGATTCTGGCAGGGGCCATCTAATAAAAAAGAACACCGAATTCGGTGTTCTTTTTTATACTCAATCAATCCCAAACGAACTTGAGAGTTGATTGCTATGAGCCACTAAGTTTGATTTATTTATCAAAGATTTTAAGACGAGTTTTAATCAATGCTTAGTTATAAACAACCCAGCTACCAGCAGGAAGTTTACTTGCCATCGCAATTTGTTCTGCCAAAGTCATTCCAGCATATTCGCCATGACCTAGCAATTGGAAAGCACCATAAGCACCTGAACTTGAATTCACACTATCAATCCCACCATTTGATTCGTGAGTAATGATATAAGCCCATTCGCTAGCAGAATAGCCCGCTGCATTAGCTGTATTCGATGCCATATAATTAGCAAGAGCTTGGATGTCAACTTGTCCAGAAGTTTGGCTCATATTAAGCCCACCAGAAACACTTTGTGTTGCTTGAGTTGGTGCAACTGATGTAACTTTAGTAGGTTGTTCTTCAGCAGTTTTAGTTGTTGCAGAAACTTGAGTTGTTGTTCCTGTAAGAATGTTATTAACTTCTGTTTGGATTGCTTTCACATCAAAACCTTTACTTTGAAGGTTAGTGACACGAGTATCTCCATTTCCGTAGTTTCCGTTAATTACTTCTATAGCAACTTCATGAGTTGATTTAGGTGTATCCGCATGAGCGATTCCGCCCCCAATAAACATGAATGATGCAACTAATCCCGTTGAAATAGCAACTTTACTTAATTTCATTTAGACCTTTCGATTTCGCCACTAAGAACATTCCATAGGATTCAAACTGAATCCAGTCTATCTTCTATTAACATGGTTACTTCCCATACACATCATAAAGTCCGAACGCTTGTGTAGGATTACCGTAAGCAGTTTAACGTCATTGCACGCTATGGACGTTTAAAAATTCATTTCTCACAACTTATTGTGAGTTAAAAAACGATTTAACATCAGTAGTAAATTTTCTCCACCACTCATGAGAAATGATTATATTACCCATTACTTAACCGAACCTTAAAACGAATGCTAAGAATCCCTCACAAAACTGATTATAAAGCCTTTTCCTTCAAATCTTATTCTCATATTGTAGTATCTTTAGTACGAACTATTGGAGGCTTAAACCGTTCCAAAATCAATTAAAATTAGCATATTTTATATTTATTTTAACAAAGATTACTAAATATAATCTTCAAGTCTATGTTGATTCTTAACCTATAATCAGTTATAATTACAATAGAAATGAAAGCACTTCAGTAAAATGAGTAACATTTGTTAACGTTTTTACTTAAACTTTTTTAATATGATTAAAAAATAGAGAATTATTTTCTCAAAAAATAAATAAGTAAAAGCCGTAAAATAACGGCTGTTTTTATTCAAATTATATTTTCAGGAGTAATTATGTCCCTCAAAAATTTTTTAGAACTCGTCGAAATAAAAACTAAAATCGCCAGTATTTTCCCTTACATTATTGGTTTACTTTTTAGTTTAAGCTATTTTAAAATGATAAATATTGGCCTATCTCTCTTATTTTTAATAGCAATGCTCCTTTTTGATATGACCGTAACTGCTATTAACAATTATCAAGATTTCAAAAAAGCCAAAGATGAAGATTATAAAAAGCAAGAAAATATCATTGGTCAAGCCAATCTTTCCACCCGATTGGTAGCTTCTATTATCTTGTTTATGCTTATTTTGAGCCTTTTTTTAGGATTTCTCCTCGCTTATTTTGTTGGCTGGCTTTTCTTTATTCTTGGTGGAATCGTCTTCTTTATTGGCGTTTTCTATACTTACGGTCCTATTCCACTTTCACGTATGCCTTTAGGAGAAATTTTTTCTGGTGGGACAATGGGCTTTGGAATTTTTGCAATGATCATCTTAATCAACAGCGCTCAATCACCTATTTTTAACCTAAATCTTGATTTCACAAACGACTCTTTTAGCTTTACTGGTAGTATTTTTGCAGCCATCGCCATGATAATTGCAAGTTTACCACTCATTTTTACCATTGCAAACATCATGCTGGCCAATAATTTACGTGATTTAGATAGCGATATAAAAAATCATCGTTACACATTAGTTTATTATATCGGTCGTCCAAACGGAATCAAACTTTTTCAACTTTTGATGTATTCTTCCTATTTAGCTATTATTATTGGATTTATCTTTAGAATATTTGAATGGCCAACTTTACTTAGTTTACTCACTTTTCCAATTATCAGAAAGAATCTAAAATCTCATGCTAGTCAAGTTCCAAGTCCTCGCAGCTTTGTTTATTCACTGAGAAATATGGTTCTATTTAACAGCGCTTATGCTGTGAGTCTGTTTTTATCAATCCTTTGGCAATATTTAAGCAAATAAAAAAAGTGATAGAATATCACTTTTTTATTTTTCATTTAAAACCTGACGAAGCTGTTCTCTAGCAATCACTTCATCTTCTCGTCTAATCAAAAAGGTCAAATAATCTCCTGCTTGTAATTCAGTATTCCCGTGTGGAATGATATCCTTACCTGAACGATGAACCGAAACCAGCAAACATCCTTCTGGTAAATGTATCTCTGACAACTTCTTACGATCCGCAACTGAATCAAATTGAACAATTGTTTCAAACATCATCTGCTTATCCGAATCATCAACATCAATTTCTTTTTCTTTCAACATGTTGTCTAATAAGGAATCATAAATTGGCTCAGATTGTAATAAATCAGCAACGACATAAGCAATTAAAGAGACAAGAGCCAGAGGAAGTAAATGGTCAAATGAACCAGTCATTTCCACCAAAAGAAGGATTCCAGTCATCGGTGCTCGAACAATTGCTGTAAAAGTCCCAGCCATCGCTAAAATTACTAGATTGGCAAATAAATGACTTGGAAGATGAAAAAGTGAAATAACAATTGTCGCAAAAACAGCTCCAAGACTAGCACCCAAAACTAACAGGGGAAAGAAAATTCCTCCTGGCACACCCGAAGCATAAGATACCATTGAAATCAGGTATTTCCCAATGAGAATCAAACATAGAAAGGCTAATCCCATTCCTAAACTAAAGGAATCCATTAAACGATGGCCACTCCCAATTATATTAGGAAACAATAAACCAGTTGCCCCAACCACTAAAAAAGTAAGTAAAACACGAAGAAATGGACTCTTTATTTTCTTCATCAAATTTTGACTCGTGAGGAGTGTCCAGTTATAAAAAGCACCGAAAAATCCTAAAATAATTCCTAAAATAATAAGTAGCCAATAATTTGAGAGTTCAATTGAACCAACAATTTGGAAATGAAAAACTGGACCACTCCCAAACATTATTCGTGCAACCATATCAGCAACCATTGCTGAGGTCATACAAGTTAATAAAATCAATGGAGAAAAGTATTTAAATACTTCTTCCAAAGTAAACATGACACCTGACAAAGGTGCATTGAAAGCAGCAGATAAACCAGCAGATGCTCCAGAAGCAATTAGAATTCTTTTATGACGTTCAGTTTCAGCCAACCGACTAGAAACCATCTGACCCATTGAAGCCCCAAGTTGGACTGAGGGACCCTCACGCCCCAGTGATAGACCTGCAAACATTGCTAAAGTCCCAGCGATAAATTTAGCAAAAGCAGTCGTGAACCAATTATTTTTAAAATAACCCTGTAATTGCCCTTTAACTTGTGGTATCCCAGAACCTGAACTCATCGGATATTTCTTCATAAAGAAAGTAACCACAAAAGCTAAGAAAGCCAAACCCAAAATAAGGAGGGGAATAAAAATAAGGTGTGAGCTAACGAAGCGATAAATACTCAAGCCCCAAGTTTCAGCTTTTTCCAGTGCCAACCGATAAAGACTGGCCAAAAAACCCGCAGTCAAGCCCACGAGTACACTTAGAAAAAGCAGATAAAGATTTTTATTTGTTGATTTCTCTATATCTTTTAATTTCATTACTACTTCCCTACTAACGCTTATTTTAATAAATTTTTAAGCAAGATTATTATACCATAAAATAGATTCCTTATGTTTTGTACTTTTAATAATATACACATCACCTGTATAAATTTACTCAAAAAGGCACTCAATCGAGTACCTTTAATTTTTTAACTACAGATTTACTTAAAGTTTTCTATCTTTCCAAAAAAGAAAGAGCCCGAAAAACATCATCAAATAAAATGGAAGTGTCAATGCAGTAATTTCTAGTGGTATTCTTACAACAAAAATAAGAATAATGAGAGAAATAGATAAGACTAAACCTCTATACTTAAAAATTGATTTTGGAATTCGTGGCCAAACATAGATTTGTAAAAGAAATCCAATGAAAATCATCACCGAACATAAAACTAAAAACATCACTCTACCTCCTTGTTAAGTTTAATTCTCTTTTTTCCCCTCAGAATCTCGTTTACTATCGTGTATTAAATAATAGATACCTAAGCCAATTAAAAAAATAGAGAATAAAACTACTGGGAACAAACTATCATTTTTTACGAAAACAAAGAAACTAAGCAGTAATAACGACGAAACAATGATAATCAATCCTCTTTTGCTTCGGCCATAGCTGATAAAAAAAGAATCTTTATATTTTTTTCCTATTAAATAAGCCCCCCAGATTATCAATAGTATAGCGATACTAAGTAACATTTTAATACCTCTTTTCTAAAATAATCAGATTATACAGCGTAAATAGAATAATATCCCGTTCTATCGACATCCATATTAATATAATTATTTAAGTGAGTATTGTTGTAATAGTCTAAATCACTTTTCATTTTTTGGAAATATAGGCCTGCTGCTCCCGCAACTGCAGCTGCAATTCCATCACTAAATATGGTCGCAAGAACACCTACACCACCAAATCCTAAAGTATAATTATCTAAATCATGATCCATTTGATAGACTGCTGCATTACTTCTAAAGTAGTAACGCGCTCCCCACCAAAAAGTATCGAAAGTATAGGCTGATGATTTCAAAGTAGAAGCTCGACTCACTATTTCTTTAGTGGCAGGATTTATAATCAACTTATTAGTTTCAACCTGTTGATTAACAGCATTAATTTGCTCTACTACTTGTTCAAATTCATTTTGATTAACCTGAACATTTTCTGGAAGATTTAAAACATACTGATTATTCTTAACGGAAACATAGGAGTCAAAATGGTCTTTAATATCAGTAAAACTTGAAGCTTGATTACTAGAAATTTGCTCTGTTGTGACATTAGAACTAACGACATCAGCATTAACTATTATTGGAGTAACTGCTGATAGCAAGATTGCTGAAGTCATAAGACTTGCATAAATTTGTTTTGTTTTCATAAGTGTTTCCTTTCATTTTTTTCTGGAAATTGAGCTATCCCAGTCAGTAAAGAACTTCCCTCGCCCCAAGTCACCTTTCGCTCTGAACGAAGTTCCTTGTAAAATTTTAAGACATTTAAAGAATGTTGAGAAGAAATCACCAAAGGAATCAAGGCATTTCTGAGATGAACGAGTTCAAATTCCATATTTTTAGATTTTTCAATCCGTTCATAATAGTCCATCAGTATTTTCTTTTCTGCTTCGTTTAATTTTGAACCTGCCCGTAGCAATTTCTCAATTCGATTCAAAATTTTCTCTCTCATTTCTCTTTCTTTTTTTAATATATTTCCTCCTTTTTTATTTTTTCTTGATAATCAAGCTCGATTTCTTTTATCTTTAATTTTATTTTAGCAGAAAAAAAAACCTCCTTTTTAAATCATTGCAAAAATGCAACGAAATAATCTGGAGACTTTTTTATGTTAATAATTTTCCTAAAAGCTTTTGATATCGTTTTTGATAATAATCTGCTAAATCTTCATATCCAACTTGCCCAAAAATTTCAATGGCATTTTTGATTTGCTTTTCACCGCTTATCTTGTCTTTGAAACAATAGCTATAAAAACCATGTGCCAGATTTCTTAGATTTTCAACATAGAGGTCGTAGAAATCATCTTTAGGGTAACTTTTTTGCAAGATACTTCTAGCTGAGTCACGAGCTCCTTTTGAGGAAAGCAAAACGACCGCTCGATACGAAGATTGAAGAACTCTTCTGCGATATTTAAAAACACCATATAAGTGTTTACTCTTCCCCCAGAGTTCTTTCATCAAATACATAATTTCTCGTTCACCGAAACTATCCAAAGTCAGATAAAAAATCGAAAGTTCAAAATAGCCCCATTCTCCAACGTCATAGAGATATTCAACCACATCGTCAGCTTCCATTTGTGTCAGTGCTTCATACCGACTTTTAGCACAATAAGCTAGCATTTTTGAATCATATTCCATAGCTTCTAAATAGAGACTATGAAGTTTATCGACGTCATCTGCAATATCCGCAAGAATTATATCTTCTAAAAATTCTTCTTTATAATCCATTGAAAAATTATTGATAAAATGTTCATACTCAGCTAAAGTCACATTCATCTCTTGCAGCGCACTATCCAAGCGCTCAAAGCTTATCATGGTTTGACCTAATTCAAATCTTGATAAACTCGCTTTTGAAATACCTATTTCTGAAAAATGAGAAAGCGAAAAATTCTTTTGTTCTCGTAGTTTTTTAAAAATTTCCCCATAACGTTTATAAGGCATATTTTTCCTCGAAATTTTTATTTTTTATTGACCGATTACTTTTTACCAATACGAATATTTGATTTAGGTTTTTTGGATTTAGTGGCAAAATGACTTGCGATTGCTCCACCGCCATGTTTTTGATATTCTACGGCAACAAAGCCAGCTTTTCTAAAAAGTTCTTCAAGCGTCTTGGCATCTGGAAAATCTTCTGCTGATTTTTGAAGCCATTGATATTCTTTTAAAGATTTGGCAAAAACTTTACCAAAAAAGGGCATGACATTTTTAAAATAAAGTTCAAAAGCTTGTTTATAAATTGGCAATGTGGGATGTGAAGTTTCGATACAAACTACTCTGCCCCCTGGTTTTAATACACGAAAAATTTCTTTTAATACAGTAAGATAGTCAGGTGTGTTTCTTAAACCATAACCAATCGTAACTACATCAAAATTTTCATTTTCAAAAGGTAATGCCATTGCATTTCCTTGGAGAAATTCAATGTTTTTCTTCGCTTCTTCTTTAAGTTTAGCCTTAGCAATTTCGAGCATATTTTCTGAAAAATCAAGACCAATTACTTTACCAGAAGGACCGACACTTTCAGATAAATCAAAAGTCCAGTCTCCAGTCCCACAACACAAATCAAGAATAGATAGACCAGTTAAATCTCCCATTCTTTTCATTGTTTTAGCACGCCATAAATCATGTTGTTTAAAACTGATAATGGCGTTCATTTTATCATAATCTGATGAAATACTATTAAAAATTTCTTGTACACGTTCTTCGTTTACTTTTGTCATAGACATATTATAGCACAAGTTCTCCCTTACTATTTGCTCATTATGATTATAAATGATAGAAAAACTACTGACCAGTCTGTCAGTAGTTTTCTTAACATTAATGGAAGAAATGACTCTTGCTTCCGATCTCGGAAATTTTCTTCGTTTTATCTTCAAAGTGTGGGAAGAGGAAGGCACCTATTGCAACAAACACAATTGACACTGCTACAAGAATGATTATCGCAAACCAAGCATTTGGCCAGTAAATTCCTCCCGCTGATTCTCGTAAAAGGTTGACAGCATGAGTAAATGGTAAATAAGGATTAATGGCTTGGAAGAATTTTCCAGAAACTTGGATTGGATAGTTCCCACCACCACCAGAAATGGAAAGAACCAGGATGATAATCGCTATTCCTTTACCTACATTGCCAAACAGTGCGACCAGAACATAAACCATTATCATAAAGGCTATGGATATTAGTAAGGCAAAGAGAACACTGTAGAATGGATCTCTTACATCTACTCCTAAACCAAAATAATTTCCAAGCGTTACAATCAAGGCTTGAGCAAGTCCAATGGCTACGAAACTTCCCATTCGAGCAAAGAATTGTTCACGTTTAGAATAACGTTTTTTATCTTTATCTGATAAGTGAACCTCCGTTGTTGCCAAACTTGAAAGTAAGACTGCACCGACCCACAGACAAAGCGCAGTATAGAAAGGTGTACTTGCTGAACCATTGTTGGCAATCGGGTAGATTTGATTTTCTTGGACTTCAACTGGTTGTGTCAGGAAGTCGCTTTCTTTGGTCGCATCTAATTTTAGGAGTTTGACGATTTCACCTAAGTCAACTTCTTTTTCACCTTTTTGAATAGCTGCGGCTGCTTTTTGAATTCCTGATTTGATTTCAGGCCAATCATTTTGGATTAAATCATTGGCTTGATTCAAAGCAGACTCAACATCAGGCATTTTATCATTTGCCATTGTTAAGGTATCTGTCAAATCTTTACGAACACCAGCATAATCATTTTTAAAGAAATCAGAAGCTGTCCCTAACTTACTTTTAAGAGTAGGAAACTCATTTTTATAGAGATTAGCTCCCTCATTGATTGCATTAACAATAGTTGTCATATTGCCATTTAACATCACATTCGCATCATGAATTTCTTGTTTAATGGCTGGCATTTCGCCTTGATATTTTTCTAAAATGGTAATAGCATTAGAAACTGTTTGGCTTGTTGAATTTAGTAAGGCATCAAAGTCGATTTGTTGAGCTTGATTTAATAAACCTTTAGCGTCTGTTATGGTATTAATTAATGTTGTTAGAGCTTTATTAATTGTACTACTAATCTCACTGACATCAATTTTATTAATTAAATCAGAAATATTATTTACTACATCATTGATTTGTGATAGATAAGCTCGAATCTTAGTTACATCACCCTCTTGCACTAAGTCATTTAGGTGACTCATTCTGGTACTAAGTTCTGACAAGAGCGAATCTAGATTAGTTAATTGCTCAATAGTAGAATCTAAATCGTGATTTCCATTGCTTTCTTGCACCTGCTTCATATATTCAACAATATTTTGAATGGCTTCTCTTTGTTTAGCAATGTTATTAGTAAAATTGGTAATTAAGCTATTTATTTGTTCCTTTTCATCATCAGTTAATTGATTATCGGCAATCGCTTGGTCAATAACAGAAATAACGGATGAAGTATTTTTTGAGAACTCTTGAATTGATTGAAGTGTTATTTGAACGCTATTTGTAATGCTAGGCAACGCACTCTGCATTTTTTTCGCCGCATCCAAGGTTATAGTCCCCAAACTATCAGCATCTTGTCCCAATTTTTTAATGTCTGGCATTGATTTTTGGACTTGATTGATAATTTGTAAACCTTGTTTGGCTTCTTGAATGCCTTGAGTCATGGTACTTTCTACTGACGCAAAGTCATCATCAATCATCGAGATTTGTTTTCCAGCATTTTGAATCTCAGGTATTTTCTCTTGAAGGGTCAAAACGAGTGAAAAACTTTTATCAATTTCTGGCATTTTATCATTTAATTTAATGACCTTTTGACCTAAAGCATCTACTTCTGGTAAATAAGTGATAAATTCATTAGCTTTTGCCAGTTTTTCTTTAATTTCTGGCATTTTTCCATGAAGATCAACAACTTGTTGAGTGTATTTATCAATGGTTCCTAAATTATCATTAGTTGATAAAATCGCTGATTTAACCTTCTGAATACTTACCATGTTTTTATCAATATCGTAACCAATTGTATTGAAGGTTTTTAAAAGGGTACTACTTGCCGTTTTGATAAACTCTTCAGAAATTTGCGATTGTAGAGAAGAGGCTCCTTTTGATGTTATTTTGGGAGCGATGGCATTGATTTTTTCGTTAATTGAATAAACAATTTGTGGTTTTTTAATATCTCCCGTGGTGAAACTTAAGAGGTCTTTTGAAAAATCCTTTGGTAAATAGATTCCAGCATAGTATTTTCCAGATTTCACACCTTTATCTAAATCTGCTTTGGAATCAACAAATTTCCAGCCTAATTGGTGATTTTTCTTTAAATTTTTCAGTACTTCATCACCAATATTGATGGTTTTATCTTGAAAACTTGCAGATTTATCTGCACTATAGACCGCAATTGGCAGTTGCGAAGTATTGGCATAGGGGTCCCACAGGGCTTTAATATTAAACCAAGCATATAAAGAGGGAATTATCATTAGGGCGACAATTAAAAAAGTCGCCACGGGATTTTTAAATATTCGCTTCCAGTCTAGGGCAAACAACTTCCATGTATTTTTAATACTTTTCACTTCTTATCCTCATCATTCTTATCTCACTTGTAACTTTTTAAATTTCTTAAATATCATCGAGGCTTTTTCATACTTCATGACTGCGGATTTAAAAATTACGCAATACACGATTTTATCATATTTCATAAAAAAGTTCTAGCACTGCTTCCTTTTAATGGACACTTGCTTAACTATTGTAAATTTTTCTTGCTAGATAAAAATCTTAAATCAAAGAAATGTTTTGTTTGATAAAAAAAGGAGGAAAGCCCCCCTTTTTAATTATTCATTTGTTAAATCTTCACCGTTGCTTGCAATAACTTTCTTGTACCAGTTAAATGATTTCTTAGGCGTCCGTTTCAAACTTCCTTTACCATAATCGTCTCGGTCGACATAGATGAATCCATAACGTTTGCTCATCTCACCCGTTCCTGCTGATACTAAGTCAATACATCCCCAAGAAGTATAACCTAATAGTTCAACGCCATCAAGTTCAACTGCTTTCTTCATTTCTTTGATGTGTGCAGCCATGTAATCAATTCGATAATCATCAGCTACAAATCCATTTTCATCAGGTTTATCTACTGCTCCTAAACCATTTTCTACAATAAATAATGGTTTTTGATAGCGGTCATAAATAGAATTCATTGTGATTCTTAAACCAAGTGGGTCAATTTGCCAACCCCATTCACTGGCCTCTAAATAAGGATTTTTTACAGATTCAAAGATATTTCCAGCTGATTTATCTGCATCCTCATCCTTGACTTTAGCGACTCGACTTGCATAGTAACTAAATGAAATAAAGTCAACTGTGTTTTCAGCAAGGATTTCTAAGTCGCCTTTTTCAATCGGAAGTGTAATTTCTTCACGCTCTAATCTCTTTAAAAGGTAGTTTGGATATTTTCCACGAGATTGAACATCAATGAAAAAGAGATTATCATGATTTTGTTTTTGAGCTTCAAAAACATTTTCTGGATTACAATCAAATGGATAGTAATCTCCAGCAGCTAACATGCAGCCTATCTTATTTTCTGGGTCAACTTCATGTCCAATTTTTGTTGCTAAAGCCGATGCTAATAGTTCATGATGAGCGGCTAAGTATTTGGCTTGTTCTTTATTTTCTCCTTCTTCAAAAACAAGTCCTGCTCCCATAAATGGAGCATGGAGGAGCATATTAATTTCATTAAATGTCAACCAATAGCGAACTAATCCTTTATAACGAGTAAAAATTGCTCTGGCTAAATTTTCATAGAAACCAACCATTTTTCGATTACGCCAGCCACCGTATTCTTTAATTAGGTGGACAGGACAATCAAAGTGAGTGATGGTTACTAAGGGTTCAATTCCTAAACGTTGGCATTCTCTAAAAATATCTTCATAAAATTGCAAGCCTTCTTCATTTGGCTCTTGTTCGTCGCCTTTTGGAAAAATTCTTGTCCAAGCAATAGACATTCGATAGGTTTTAAATCCCATTTCAGCAAAAAGTGCGAGGTCTTCTTTCCAATGATGATACATATCAATCGCTTCTTTTGCTGGATAAAAATGCTCTTCATCGAATTCAAGGTGCTTCATTTCCCCTGTAATAATTGGAAAACGGTCTTTTCCGTGTGGAACAAGGTCGACATTGGCAAGCCCCCGTCCTCCCTGATTATAGCCGCCTTCACATTGATTAGCTGCAGTTGCTCCGCCCCAGAGAAAATCTTTACTAAATGGCATAATAGATGACACTCCTTTTTTTATTCTTTTTTTCATTTTAACATTTTTTTATGACATTTGATAGCGATCTCATCTATTTTTTGAAGCGTTTTCTATAATTTTATAAATAGAAAAGACTCAAATTAATTTGAGTCTTCTTCTTTTTCTGGTTCTGCCCAATTTCTTCGCAAACTAAAATGGTCTGGAACTAAATCATATCCTGGCTGGCAAAATGGGTGACAACGTAAAATACGTGCTGTTCCCATTGCCAAACCTTTGGCTGGTCCATGTTTTTCAATGGCCTGAACCATGTAATTGGAGCAGGTAGGATAATAGCGACAGGCTGGTGGCAAGGCTGGAGAAATCCAGCGTTGGTAGCCATGTACTGCTTTTACTAATACTTTTTTCATCTATTTCACTTTATTAAGTAAGAACTTATCATCATTCTTGCTAGTTTTACTGACAGACATTACCAGTTCTTTATTTTTACTGACAGAAATATTTTGGAACATCTGTCAGTAAATTTTTATTTCAAAAGACTAAGAATATCAGCAACCATAAGTTCTGGTGTCAAATGATAACGATTATAAAGTTCTGTCACTGGAACAGAATCATTAAATTCACGTTTCGCACCAAAGTTCAAAACTTTAACATCATACTTACCAAGGAAGGAAGCAACTTTTTGACCAAATCCTCCGTCAAGAATTCCATCTTCGATCGTTGCAATAACTTGATGATTTTCAACTAGGTTTTCAAGGAAAGCTTGGTCCAAATCGTTGATGAAAAGTGGATTTATTAGGGTTGCATTAATTCCATTTTCAGCCAAAACTTTAGCTACTTTTTCACCATGTGAATAAAGACCGCCAAGTGCCAATAGGGCAACTTTTTCGCCTGATTTTGTCATTTGATATGAAGGGGTTGAATAATCTGTGAGAACTGTCGGACGTGATTCTAAGCCGTGTTCTGGCATTTGAATCACAACTGGTTCTTCATGTTGCTCAAGTGCCCAATCAAGAATTGAAATAAATTCTTCTTCAGAAGTTGGAGCAAGATATTTGATATTTGGAATGTTTGAAATCCAAGTCATGGCTGATGAGCCTTGGTGTGTTTCATCTGAACCTGAAATAACTCCACCTTTAACAATAACAATTGCTGGTTCTTCATTAATTGCTAAGTCATGCCAAAATTGATCATAAGCACGTTGAACAAAAGTAGAATTGTGGAAAATAATTGGACGAGCACCAGCCGCAGCCATTGCACCACCAAAAGTAATGGTAAATTGCTCAGCAATTCCTGCATCAATATAACGGTCAGGATATTTAGCTGCAAATTGTTTCAGTCCAAAGATTCCTGGAATTGCTGCATTGATGGCAACAAGAGGAAGGCCTTCTGAAACCTTTTTATCCATGTAATCCAACATAACTGAACTATAAGATTTACCAGAATCAATCACTTTTGATTGACCAGTTTCTAAATCGAAAGGCATGTGCCAGTGAAAAGCTTCTTTATTTTCAAGAGCTGGTTGATAACCACGTCCTTTTTCAGTATGAATATGAAGGACAATTGGATGGTCGATATCTTTTACTTCTTCAAATAGGTGAATTAAAGATTCAATATCATTTCCATTTTCAAGATATTTATAATCTAAACCAAAAGTTTTAAAGAAGTTATTTTCGGCTTGACCATTTGTCGCCCGAAGTTCGGCAAGGTTACGGTAAAGTCCTCCATGATTTTCAGCAATTGACATTTGATTATCATTAACTAAAATAATGAGGTTTCCTTTGAAATCTCCGGCATTATTGAGGGCTTCCATAGCAAGTCCCCCAGAAAGTGAACCGTCACCAATGACCGCAACAATGTTGCCTTTGTCATTTGTCAAATCACGCGCTTTGGCATAACCTAAGGCATTAGCAATTGAAGTCGAGGTATGGCCAACTGTGAAAAAGTCGTGTTCTGATTCTCTTTGACTGGTGTAAGGTGTGATGTCATGGAAATGTCCATCAGTAAATCCATTTTTACGTCCAGTTAAAATTTTATGTGGATAAGTTTGGTGAGAAACATCCCAAATAAACTTATCAATTGGTGAATTGAAAACTTTATGAAGGGCAATTGTTAATTCAGTCACACCCAAGTTTGGGCCAACGTGTCCACCGATGTTTGATACTTTATGAAGAACTGCTGTTCTAATTTCTGAAGCTAATTCTTCTAGTTCTTGATTTGATACTTTTTTTAAATCCGCTGGGCTGTCTATTTTTTCTAACACTGACATCTCTGATTTTCTCCTTTTTAGATTTACTTAGTTATTTACTAACAGAAATTGTCTTTAAAAACTAGTAAATCGACTGACAAAATTGTCATAATTTGAATGTTACTATTATCTTATCATAATTTGTCAGTAATTTTTTCCTATCATATTTTACAACTTTTGGAAAATTTTTGCAGGATTTGAAATTGTGCTATCCACACGAATTCTAACAATGAATTTTGTACCTTTAGGTTTATTATCTTCAACTGTAATCTTCCCATTGTAAGCTTCAACAATTTGTTTGGCCAGAGAAAGACCCAAACCTAAGCCACCTTTTTGACGCGTTCTTGCTTTATCTACTCGGAAAAAGCGGTCAAAGATTTTTTTCTTATCTTCATCAGAAATTCCTTCACCATTATCGGCGACAGCAAAAACTAAGAATCCCCCATTTTTTTGAACATCTACAGAGATTTCACCCTCATCACCCGTGTATTTAAGAGCATTATCAAATAAGATGGTTAGCAATTGTTTAATCAGGGCTTGGTCCAAATTAATCGTTCCATCTAATTTCAAATGGCCTGAAAACTTTTTACCTGCGTTTTCAGCAAGCATTTCATAGCTATTAAAAATATTCTCAAAATAAGTTGCCGTAGTCGCCTCTGGCTCAATTCTGATTCCAGAATCTCGACGAGCTAAGTTCAGTAAGTTACTTGTTAATAAACGCATATTACGAACTTCTGATAAACTTTCAGAAATATTTTCTGATTCATCAATAATTGTTGCTGTTGGCTTTTGGAAAAGTAATTCTAGACGATTTTGCAAGATTGCCAGAGGTGTTCTCAATTCATGTGAAGCATTTTCAACAAATTCTTTTTGTTTTTCATAAGCGGCCAAAATTGGTTTTAATGTCCAGTTTGCAAGATATAGACTAATAATTACTGACAGAAGCCAGAAAGTAATCATTGTTGTCACAATGACCCACATGGCTCGGCTCATGGCATCTTGAATTTGGTCAACATTTGAAAAAATTTGTGCATAAACCGGAGTTACTGTTCCATCAGTATTTGTAATAATAAATTGTGATGTTGTCAGATAACGATAGTGCCAATTATCTCCATAAGGATTTTTTACAGAAACAGTTTGAATAGTGTTAATTTGATTTTCGTTAAATTTCATTGTTTTTTGCAGAAGGCTCATGCCAAAATTTGTACTTATATTTGCATTTGAACCCGCTGAAGGTATGAAACTTTTACCCTCTGAATCATAAAAAATTACACTATTATTGGGACCGTAATAGCCACTATCTTGCGAATTATTCATTCCTAATTGATTATTCGCTGCTTCTATCAAAAAGACTCGGTTTTGAGCCAAATTGTGTAAATTTTGGTCAGTCGCTCGATACATTCCTAATTGCATGACTTGAATAATAATCACGGCTAAAGCAACAAAAATGACTGTAAAAGCTAGAAAAAAATGAAGGAAATTTTTCCCATCATTTTTTACAATAGCTGAAGATTTAACTTTTTTAATTATTTTCTTCAAAGAGGTCTCATTTCTAGATAGATTTACTGACAGAACTTTTTGTTAATTTATAGATGACTTTCATCTCTATACAACAAGCTGTCAGTAAAATTTTATCTCAAGATATAGCCAACATTTCGCAAGGTTGAAAGATTATTGACAAATTCTGTATCTTTCAATTTTTTCCGAATTTTACTCATATAAACTTCAACAACAGTTACTGTTGTATCACTGTCATAACCCCAAATCCGGTCAAAAATTTGCTCTTTTGGCAAAATAACGTTTTGATTTTGCATTAAATAAACGACTAAATCAAATTCTTTTCCGATTAAATCAACAGGTTGATCATCAACTAAAGTTGATTTATTTGATAAATTCAAACGAATATTTCCATAAGTTAAACCGTTTGAATCTTCTAATTTACCTGTCCGTTTCAAAAGTGCTTGAATACGTGCTTTTAGTTCATCTAAATAGAAAGGTTTTGTTAAATAATCATCTGCTCCAATGTCGAATCCGTGCATTTTATCATCCAAAGATTCCTTAGCAGTCATGATTAAGACTGGCGTATCTACATTTTGCTCACGTAATTCCTTTAAGACTTCAAAACCATTCTTTTCTGGAAGCATTAAATCAAGCAAAATTAAATCATAAATTCCCAATTCTGCCTCATAGAGTCCTTCAACTCCATCATAAACCTGTTTGACTTGCGCAAATGATTTTAAGAAATCGTAAACAGATTTTGAGAGTGATAAATCATCCTCCACTAATAAAATTTTAATCATTGAATCCATCCCTTTTCACATTTTTTAGGGCTCATAATTTATAAATTATTTTTAGTTAAATTGCTTGGAAAGTCAATAAAACTGCGCCCAACCCTTTCTATTATTTTACACTATTATCATATTTTTGTCTTGTACTAGGCTTAACCTTATCTTAAACAAAACTAAAAAAGCTAGAACTTAAATTCTAGCTTTTGTTGATTCTCTAATAATTAATTCAAAAGGGATAATTGATTTTTCTGGCAAATTTTCTTTCTTATCTCGTAAGTCCAAGATTTTCTTAATTGCACTTGCCCCTAATTGCTCAATATGAATGTCAAAAGTTGTTAAATAAGGATGAATCATTGCTCCAAAGATAGAGTTGTTGTAAGTAATTAAACTCACATCTTCTGGAACATTTAGACCTTGACTTCTTAGACGTTCCACAACTTTTAAAGACAAGACATCATCCATAACTACAAGAGCTGTTTCATTTCGCAAGGAAAAATTAGCATCCATAAACAAGAGGTCATGATTGAGCCCAAGTTTCTCGGATTCATCTTTAAAACCTTGATAACGTTCTTCAAAAACTTCTGTTTCTTTCGTATCGGTCACAAATGAAATATTTTGATGTTTTAATTGTGCTAAATGACGAACAGCCTCGCGTCCAAGCAGCATATTATCATTATCCACATGGGTAATTTCATTTTTTCCTTCAGCCGGAGTTCCAACTAAAACAAAAGGAACCTTATTTTCTAATAAATAATCGCGAACTTCATCATTTTTTCCAGCGTAAAGCACGATAAATCCGTCAACTCGCTTTTCTGAATATTGAAGTTCAATCTGTTTTTTCAACTCTTTGGCTGAATGCCCCGTCGCAATAGCGATTGAAACATCGTAATCACGAGCTGTTTCATTGATTGAGGTCAATATTTTCATAAAGAAAGGTTGGCTCGCTTTGTCAGCCACTGGCGGGAAAACAACACCAATTGTATTTGTTTTTCCCGAAGCTAGAATCTGAGCCGCTGCATTCCTTCGATAACCTAATTCATGCATGGCTTTGCGAACTTTTACTTTTGTTTTATCTGAAATCTCTGAACTATCTTTAATGACCCGACTGACCGTTGAGGCATTAACACCAGCTTTTTTTGCAACATCTTTAATTGTAACTGCCATATTTTCACTTGAGACTAGCTAAACCCAGCTCAACTCACCGCTCCTTTCTCTTTCTTTTATTTGACACTCTGAAATTTTATTTTGCCAAATTTTCGATTAATTTTCAACTATTTTTTAGATTTTTGATAAAAAAGTCATTTAAAGACATCAAATTACTTTGTTTTCGTAACATAAAAATCTTTTAACTCAATTTTTTCACCATAGATTTCAAGATTTAAGGCTTGGCCACGTAATAATTCAAGTTTCACTTCTTGACCAACAGAAATTTTTAATAAACGTCCGCGATAGTTAATGTGAAAGGCATAACCCGTCCATGCTTGTGGTAAAAATGGGGCAAAACTCAATTGACCATCCCAGGTTTTCATTTGGGCAAAACCATGAACAATCGCCAACCATGAGCCAGTCATTGATGTGATGTGAAGTCCATCTTCTGTGTCGTTATTATAATTATCTAAGTCAAGACGAGCTGTTCTTTCATACATTTCAACAGCCTTGTCTTCCATGCCAAGCTCTGCTGCTAAAATCGCATGAATGGATGGAGAAAGTGAGCTTTCATGAACAGTTAATGGTTCATAAAAATCAAAATTTCGTTGTTTTTCGGCTAATGAAAATTGATTGCCGAAGAAATAAATTCCTTGAAGCACATCTGCTTGCTTAATATATGGACTACGTAACACTCGATCCCAAGACCAATTTTGGTTCAATGGAAGATTTTTAGGGTCAAGTTGAGCCACTGGAGTCAAATCTTTATCTAAATAGCCATCATGTTGAACAAAGATACCCAATTCTTCATCTTCTGGATAATACATTTTATCCACAATTTCTGCCCAGTGAGCAATTTCAGCTCCTTCAATTAAATCTGGGCGTGGATATTTCGCTAAACTTTCAGCAGTATAAGTCAAAACCCAAGCTGCCAATTTATTAGTGTACCAGTTGTTATTGATATTATTTTCATACTCATTTGGGCCTGTGACTCCATGAATCATGTATTTATCATTTCGTTTACTATAATGCACACGGTCTGCCCAAAAACGAGCAATTTCAATCAAAACTTCTAAGCCTTCATGAGCAAGATAAGTTTCATCTCCCGTGTAGTTGCTGTAGTTATAAATCGCATAAGCCATTGCTCCATTACGGTGAATTTCTTCAAATGTAATTTCCCACTCATTATGACATTCAACACCTGTAAAAGTAACCATTGGATACAAAGCACCTTTAAGTCCTTGTTGACGGGCATTATGTTGTGCTTGTGGCAATTGATTATGACGATATTTTAAAAGATTTTTAGCAACTTTTTCATCAGAAAGTGCCAAGTATAATGGAACGGCATAGGCTTCTGTATCCCAATAAGTTGCTCCGCCATATTTTTCTCCAGTAAATCCTTTAGGGCCAATATTTAAACGTTCATCTTCGCCGTAATAGGTAGAGAAAAGTTGGAAAAGATTAAAGCGAATCCCTTGTTGAGCTTCTGCTGAACCGTCAATTTGTACATCAGCAATTTCCCAACGTTTTTTCCAAGCGATTTCTTGTTCTTTATAAAATTCATGATATGTTTTCTTAGAAATTTCAAGGGTCAAATTTGATAGCACCTTTGTTAAATTCGAGGGTTCAATATCACGACTTGTGACAACTAAAACATTTTTGATAAAGGTGAGTGGTGCATTTTCTATTAATTTTGCTTCGTAAACATCTAAAACAGAACTTTCTCTTGTTTCTTGCTTAACTCGAGTAAAATCGCCTGCAAAGCTTTGTTTAGCTGCTACCGTAAATTGTTCAACTCCAAATGGATTAGGAATTGTTTCAGTGACAATAAATGAACCTGTAGCTGTATTATCAAGGTTTTTTACTGTCCAAAATTTTTCATCGTAGTTGGAATCTTCATTACGAACATTTGCATCAATGATTGAGGCTGTACGGATTTGATGAATTTCACCATCTAAGCTTTCAAACATGAAAGCAAAAACCGCAAGTTCTTGTTGAGCAATTGAGAAAAATCTTTCGGCAGTCACACGTACTCCATAAGCTACATAAGTATAGGTGAGTACCCCTTTTTCCATATCAAGCGACAGATTAAAATCAGTCACATGACTTGCGGCTAAATCAACCTCTTTGTCATCAATAAAAACTCTGACCGAAGCAAAATTGAGGGCATTGATTGCTTTACCAAAATATTCAGGATAACCATTTTTCCACCAACCTACACGTGTTTTATCTGGAAACCAAACCCCTGCAATGTAAGTCCCTTGGTGACTGTCGCCACTATAAGTTTCACTAAAATTTCCGCGCATTCCCATGTAGCCATTGCCAATGGAAGTAAGTGATTCTTGCAAACGACGGTCTTCTTTTTCAATCTGATTTGATGTAATTTTCCAAGGGTCAATGCCCATAATTCTTTTGATTTGTTTCATAGTGTTATCTTGTTCTCACCTTCTATTTTTTATAAACCCGATATTCCCAGGCTGACAGAACCATTTTTTCTTGAAATTTTTGATTTGAACTGCCCAAGACTTGTTGATAATTAATGACAGAACTTTCAGCAGAGCTGTCAGTAAAACTGTCAATTTTTGTAAAATCTAAATGAGCTTTTTTGTCAGCCAAATTGACAATAATTAAAAATTCAGCTCGTTCATAAACTAAAACTTGAGGATGTCTTTTAAAATGAAATTTAATTGAACCCTCTGAAATCGCTGGTTCTTGATGCCGTAATTCAATCAATTTTTTATAAAGTTCAATGAGTTCTTGATTAGTTCGACTACTAATAACAGAAAAATTTGGATTAATTTCCATCCAAGCTTGTCCACTTGTAAATCCTGCATTTTTAGAATTGTCCCACTGCATTGGTGTTCTTGAGTGTTCACGACTATTTTGGGTGACTTCTGCTAGTGCTTGATTTGCTGACAGTTCTGTCATTAACATTTCATATTTCTTTTTAATCTCGTCAGCTCGCAATTGCTTTGCGTCAGTAAATGGAAAATTAGTCATCCCAAATTCCTGCCCTTGATATATGAAAGGCGTTCCTCTTAAGAGCATATAACTGACAGCCAACGCTTTTGCTGATTCTATTGAACCATCGCCAAAAGTATCAATACTTCTTGGTTGGTCATGATTTTCAATATACAAAGCATTCCAACCCCGTTCAAGCAAATCTTCTTGCCAACGCATAATGACTTTTTTGTAGCCATAAATACTGCCCTGACCATTGCCATTTGATTTTCTGACATTATGTTCTAATTCAAAAATCATATTGATATAGCCAGCTTCATCGGTCCAATCGGGCGCTTGCTTGGAGCGAACCCCTGAAGCTTCCCCAACAGTCAAAGCACCATATTCATCAAAAATAGCTTTCAAATCTGACATATATGTTTCAATCCCAGCAACATTCATGAAAGGCACCCACGGGCCGTCGCCTTTCCAAGATTTAATTTTATAGTTCCATGGCATTTTTTGAATGTGTGAAATCGCATCTAATCTGAAGCCATCTATTCCCAAATCTAACCACCAGCGAATCATGTCATAAATTTCTTGCCGGACTTTGGGATTTTTCCAATTTAAATCAGGCTGCTCTTTGGCAAAAACGTGAAAATAAGCTTGTTTTGTTTTTTCATCATAAGCCCAAGTTGAATCACCAAAAAAGGAAATCCAATCATTTGGCATTTGGTTAGGGCTAGCGTCTTCCCACAAATAATAAACACGGTAAGGATTATCTTTTGATTTTTGACTTTCTAAAAACCAAGGGTGTTGGTCTGATGTATGATTGACTACCAAATCCATGATGACTTTCAAGCCATTTTCATGCGCTTTATCTAGTAATTTTTTAAAATCTTCAAGTGAGCCAAACATTTCATCAATGACTTGATAATCAGAAATATCATAGCCCCCGTCAACTTGTGGACTCTTGTAAATTGGATTTATCCAGATAAAATCAATCCCCAATTCACGTAGATAAGGAATTTTTTCAATGATGCCATTGATGTCGCCAATGCCATCTCCATTGGTATCTTTGAATGATTTTGGATAAATCTGATAACCTACCATCTTGTGAAAATCATTTGTTTTTATTTTTTTCAAAGTTTTACATTTTCATTTTTAAAGTCCCTAAACTGAACTTATTTATTTTTTTAAAATAACGGTGCTGTAAGCTGGAATTGTCAATTTTCCATCAGTTAATTTTGCTTGAGAACTACTGACAGAAAGTTGGTCAGTGATTTTTGTCCCAACAACGCTTTTTGGGAGTTTCATTGTCACATTTTCTGTATCGGAAAAATTATTGATAATAGTCAAATCCTTTCCATAATTAATGACAGACAAGCTCTCTTCACTGACAGAAATATTTTTCAATCTGTCAGTCGCAATTTCAGGATATTTTGCTTTGACCCGTAAAATTTTTTTGTACCAATTGAGCAGTGAGTTCGGATTGGCTTCTTGTTGAGCTACTGAGCCTCCGTCAGTTGTGGCAATTTCTGTCGCACCTGGCACAGAAATGTCTGCTTTGGGAGAATCTGTCCCAGCAGCATTCCAAGGCATTGGCAAACGTTTATTTTGGTCAATGCCAGAACCTGTCAGCCCCAATTCCTCACCGTAGTAAATAAATGGATTTCCCGGCATCAAAAGATAAGTTTGAGCAGCCATTTTCTGCATGGATAAAGAACTTAAAAGTGTTGCAGATCGGTCTGTGTCATGATTACTCAAGAAAGGAGCGTCAATGGCTTTCGGGTTATCCGCATGAATTTCTTGGTCCCATGCTTCAATTTGTTGACCAAATAAAGAGCCTTCACCTAAGACTAAAGCTGAATTAATTGGACTTGAACTCGATTGCAAAGCATTCGGAAAGTCAAATAATGAATCAATACCTGACTGATAAATATCATCAATTGCCGAAGCCGTTGAAAAAACTTCACCCACTAAATAAGCTTTTGGATTTTGCTTTTTGACCGTGTCTGTCAGCCATTTTGTGAAAGCTGTCGTTTTTTTATCATCATTTGAGAAATAAAAACCGACAGCATCCAAACGGAAACCAGAAACACCTTTGTCCAACCAAAGTTTCGTAATTTTTGCAATTTCTTTTTTGACCTCAGGATTAGCAAGATTGAGGTCTGGCATCGATTTATCAAACTCTGACTCATAATATTTGCCGTTGCTGGCTAAACTATAACCCTCTTCGGCTGTATCTGACCAATTATAATAATCCACATATTTTTTGTCGCCAGATAGTGCTTTTTGAAACCAGATATTATCAGTCGCCGTGTGGTTAAATGGCATATCCAAAATCACAGCAATTCCTCGTTTTTTAGCTTGAGCAATCAGATTTTCAAAATCAGCCATTGTCCCAAACTTGGGATTAATTTCTTCGTAATTAGTGACATCATAGCCATGATAACTAGGACTAGCAAAAATCGGTGTCATCCAAAGTCCTTGCACTTTCAAATCCGTTGTAGAATTGGATTTTCCAGTATTCAAGTAGTCTAAATGTTGCGTGACCCCATTTAAATCACCTTCGCCATCATGATTTGAATCGGCAAATGAACTCGTAAATATTTCATAAAAATTACGATACAAACTCCTATCAACCTTTTGGCTGACAGCCGCTTTTTTTACTGATGAATCTTTTGAATTTGCTTTTTGACAAGCACTTAAAGCACACGTCGCCAGTAAAGTTACTGACAGAAGTAAAAGCTTATTTTTCATAATATTCGTTCTCTTTTTTTTCCCAGTAAAGTCGGTCAGAATCAGTAATTTCGCGGAGAATTCGTGCTGGATTACCTACTGCAATCACATTTGCTGGCAAATTTTTTGTCACTACCGTTCCTGAACCCACAATTGTATTTTCGCCAATCGTAACGCCCGGATTAACAATTACTCCTGCACCGAGCCAAACTCGATTACCAATCGTAATCGCTTTTCCATATTCTAGTCCACGCTGTCGAACTCCGGCATCAATTGGATGAGAAGCCGTAATCAGACTGACGCGAGGTCCAAACATCACATCATCGCCAATCGTAATCGGTGCAACATCCAGAAAAATACAGTCCATATTGGCATAAAAGCGCTGACCAATTCTTGTATTTTTACCATAGTCGATGTAAAGCGGTGGATTTACAAATAACTCATCACCAGTTTGACCAAAAAGTTCTTTTTCAAGTGCCACAATTTTTTCTGTATCAAGTAGATTGAGTTGGTTAATTTCTTGATTTAATGCTCGATTATTATCAGGTTTGTATTCTGGTTCAACTTTACTTGCTTTATAGAGTTCGCCAGCAACCATTCTTTTAAATTCGCTCATTTTCACCTCACCCTTTTGCGCTTTTACTATTCCACTTCGCAAGCAAAGGCTTCCCAAGCTTTTAATTTAATCTGAGAAAGTTCAGGCAGGAAATTTTCATTGTGAATCAATAAGTCACGACAGACAAATCCTGTTTTAAATTGATTTTCTTCATCAGATAAATTGGCAACGACCAAATATTTCTTGCCCTTATAAGTCCGCAAATATGCAAAAACATCAGCCTCAGAATCAATCAACTTGAAGTCCCCATAAATGACCCAATCATGTTGTTTACGAAGTTCAATCAACTTTTGATAAGTATAAAAAACAGAATCAGGATCACTCATGGCTTGATCAGCATTAATTTCTTCATGATTAGGATTGACAGCGAGCCAAGGTTTTCCATCAGTAAAACCTGCATTTTCTCCAGCCGTCCATTGCATCGGTGTTCTTGCATTATCACGACCAACACGACGAATTGAATCCATGATTTCATTTTCAGAATGACCAGCAGCTAAGCGTTCAGCAAACATATTCCGTGACTCGATATCATTGACTTCTTCAATTAATTCAAAAGAATAATTCGTCATTCCAAGCTCTTCACCTTGATAAATATAAGGCGTTCCTTTCATCAAATGCAATAAAATCGCAAAAGTTTTAGCTGATTTCAAACGATATTTCCCGTCATTTCCCCAATTTGATACAATCCGTGGTAAATCATGATTATTCCAAAAAAGTGAATTCCAACCTTTTTCTAAAGCTTGCCATTTGGCTAAAATTTCTTTAAGTTTTGAAACTGAAAATTCCTTTTTATCCCATTTTTCGCCCTCATCAAGATAAGCATTTGTGATGTGTTCAAATTGAAAAACCATTGATAATTCTTGACGTTTAGGGTCAGAATAAAGTTCCGCAATCTCTGGTGTTGCTCCCCAAGTTTCACCTACGGTCAGCAAATTTTTCTGACCAAAAGTTGCCTGATTCATCTCATGCAAATACTCATGTAATTTAGGCCCATTTCCTGTGATTTCTTGGTCAATTTCTTTCCCAATCAAGTCAATCACATCCATGCGAAAACCGCCGATTCCCTTATCAATCCAGAAATTCATCATGTCATAAACTTCTTGATGAACCTGAGGATTTCCCCAGTTTAAATCTGGCTGACGCTTGCTAAAAAGATGAAGGAAATATTGGCCCGATTCCTCATCAAATTCCCAAGCAGAACCAGAAAAGGTAGATTGCAAACCATTGGGTTCATCAGCCCAAATATAATAATCACGATAAGCATTATCTTTTGATTTTCTAGCTTCCACAAACCACTTATGTTCATCGGAAGTATGATTAACTACCAAATCCATAACAATTTGAATGTTTCGCTTTTTAGCTTCCATGAGCAATTCATCCATATCCGCCATCGTTCCAAAAACATCAGCAATTGCTTGATAATCAGAAATATCATAACCATTATCATCCATTGGCGATTGATAAACTGGACTCAACCAAATTGCACCAATCCCAAGTTTTTCAAGATAATCTAATTTAGAGATAATTCCTTGCAAATCACCAACACCATCACCATTAGCATCCATAAAAGAACGCGGATAAATCTGATAAACGACTGTTTTTTGCCACCAATTTTCTTTCATATTAACTACTCCATTAAGATGTGAGTTCATTCTCCTATTTTCCTAGGGTATAGGAGAATGAACTCAATTAAAATTTTACTGACAGCTTTATAAGTTAATCCCGTCAGTAAAATACTCACTAAACCAAAGATTCTGTCAGCAATTTTTACTGACAAAACTATCAGCAAAGCCGATAGTTTCTTTATTTACCGATTCAATGATTCCCTCGGTTGCAGTGAACTGACAGAATCCGTTTTCTATTTATAGATTACAAAACCATATTGTAAAATATTATTTTGGTCAACCAAATTAGAGAAAACCACTTCATCAGCTGAAAAATAAGCCGGTTTTTCGCCAATATTGAAAATAGCTTTCAAAGATCCACGTTCAAATTTCACAATGCCATTTTCTGAATCTACGATTTTCCATTCTACTTCTGAATCACTTAAAATTCCTTGATATTGTTTGCGTAGAGCAATCAGATTTTTAAAGAAATCAAACATCTCTAAATCTTGATCTTTTTCTTCCCAAGGCATCACCTTACGACACTCAGGGTCCATTCCACCTGTCACCGCATACTCATCCCCATAATAAATACAAGGCACACCTGGTTGCATGAAGGTGAACGTTTCAACCAATTTCATCAAATTTTTATTATTTTTTGCAACAGTCAAAATTCTGGGTGTATCATGAGAATCTAAAACATTAAACATCATTTGATTCACTTGCTTACGGTATAATGTCAGTTGCGTATTAATATTAGAAACCATTTGTTCCAAAGAAATCTTCTTCGTAATCAAACCATCTTTAATCGCATCAGTATAAGCATAGTTCATAACGGCAGAGAATTCGTCACCAACTAACCAAGGTTGTGCAGAATGCCAAACCTCACCTAAAATATAAAAATCATCTTTTGCCGCGTCACAAGTTGTACGGAATTTTTTCCAGAAAGTATGATCCACTTCATCCGCCACATCCAAACGCCAAGCATCAATATCAAACTCAGAAATCCAATAATCAGCTACTTTCAAAAGATAAGCTTCAACCTCTGGGTTAGCCGTATTGAGTTTTGGCATGTGTGGAGTAAAGGCAAAAGTATCATAAGTTGCATTCTCAGCATTTTCAAAATCATCAGTCGGAGTATAAGTTGCTGGCCAACTATTAACATGGAACCAATCCGCAAATTTTGATTTTTCTTGATTTTTCAATACATCTTGCCATTGAGCAGACGTATCTCCGATGTGATTAAAGACCGCATCTAACATGACTTTAATACCACGCGCATGTGCTTCTTTCACCAAAGTTTTAAACAATTCCTTATCCCCAAATTGCTTATCAATTTCCATATAATCTTCTGTATCATATTTATGATTAGAAAAAGCTTGGAAAATAGGAGTAAAGTAAATGCCATTCACACCGAGTTCAGTCAAATGTTCCAAATGATCAATCACCCCTTGCAAATCTCCCCCATAAAAATCTTGACGGTCAGGAACATCTTGTGGATTCCAAGCTTTTGTTCCCTCAGGATCATTGCTCGTATCCCCATTGGCAAAACGTTCAGGGAAAATTTGATACCAAACCGTTTCTTTGACCCATTCAGGTGCTTTAAAACGATCACTTTCATGGAAATAAGGCAAACGGAAAGCCCCATATTTTTTAGTCACCAAGCTCTCATCATAATCAAACATTCCTTGGTCTGTGTAAACTACTTTTTCTCCATCCAAACCTGTAATGACAAATAAGTAATCTACTCGTTTCGTTGCAACAGTAATTTCGGCCTCAAAATAATCGCTAATATTAGTAGAAAGATACTTTTTCATCTCTACTTTTTGACTAGCCCAATACTGTGTTTCAGGGTTATCAAGCCCTTCCCACGAATAAGGATCGCCATAAAATAATTCGACTTTTTCCACATCAGATTTTTGTGTTTGCAGACGAACATGCATCAGATTTTTTGCATAAAGATAAGCAAATTCCGACTCAGGACGATGATAAATTGCAGCTTTGTTCATAATAGAACCTCCAAATTTTTTTGATGGCTGTACTGTCTTAAACTATTTTCAATTAATCTCAAGGACAGCGAAAAGCACCTTTTCCGTCGCTTTTCTATAGTGTCATTTCCACCACATCTGGAGAAGATAAATCTCACATTAATCATATTTTATCATAACGCTTTCATTGACGCAACCGTTTGCGACAATTTTCGCATATTATTTTTTAAAACATTTATTTTTCATTCTAAAGAATACGCTGAAAAGTCGGTATAAACCAATTTCTAAGTAATCAAAATGTAATATTTTTCCCCTTGACAAAAAGCAAACGGTTGCGTAAAATGAGGAGTGTATAAAATAAACCGTTTTCATTAGGAGGAAACACAAAATGAAATCATGGAAAAAAGTTGCTCTTGGTGGAGCATCTGTACTCGCCCTCGCAACCCTCGCAGCTTGCGGTTCATCAGCAAGTTCTAACAAATCATCATCTTCTTCTAGCTCAAACAATGTTAAAGGTAATGTTACCTTGTGGGTTGACCCAGCTAATGTTGATAGCTACAAAACACTAGTAACTGGCTTTGAAAAAAAATATCCTGATGTTAAAGTAAAAGTCAATCAATCTCCAACAGGTTCTGCAAATGCCAAAACTGACGTTGGTAAAGACCCAGCAAAAGCAGCGGATGTCTTCAAAGTTCCTAATGACCAACTTGGTGCCATGGCTGAAGCAGGTTACATTAACCCTCTTTCTCCTGATGCAACAAAATGGGTAGACAAAAATGACATTTCTGTTGCTGGAGAAGCTGTTTCTTGGAAAGGTAAATATTATGCCTATCCTCAAGACCAACAATCAAATATCATCTTCTATAACAAAGCTAAATTCTCTGAAGCACCAACTAGTTGGACTCAATTTACACAAGATAAAGCAATCGGTACAGACTTTACAAACTCTTATAACTGGTATCCAGCCTTCCTTTCAAACGGTACAGTATTGTTTGGTAAAGATGGTGAAACTTTAGACGGTACTGACGTTGCCGGAGATGCTGGACTTCAAGTCTTGAATTGGTTTGCAAAACAAAAATCTAACACAGGTGTTGTCCAATCAGGTCAAGCATTGCTAGCTGATTTAAAATCAGGTAAAACAGCTGCTGTCCTCGATGGACCTTGGGATGCAAGTAATGTTAAGAAAATTCTTGGCGACAATTACGGTGTGACCACCCTTCCAACAATTGATTTCGGCTCTGGCGAAAAGAAAATGCAAGCTTTCTCTGGTGTAGGTACACTTGCTGTTAACTCTGCTTCTAAAAATCAAGTCGCTGCATCTTCTCTCGCTCAATATCTTTCTAATGCTGACTCACAAAAAGAACTTTATAAAGATAATAATGCAATCCCAGTTGCTAAAAGTTTGCAAACTGATTCAGATATTACCGCAGACCCAGCTGCCCAAGCTGTTATCAAACAAGTGCCTGAAGATACTTTGATGCCTAAAATGCCTGAAATGGCCACATTCTGGAATTTAGCTGCTCCTTTGATTAATAATACATACCTTGGTAAGACTCCTGCTTCACAATATGACAGTCAACTTAAAACTTTCCAAGATTCTATCTCTAAAGCAACTAAATAATTCATTAGTACTCTTTTAAAGAGGTTGGGCACAGCCTAATCTCTTTATTTATTAGAAAAGGACAAAGTTATATGTTCAGAAAAAAAACTTCTTTACCACCTGAAGCCACTTATAAAGAAGTCTGGTCTAAAGGGGATATTTTTGCAAAACTGAGTTTTTTTGTGATGGGACTCTTTCAATTAAAAAATAAGCAATGGCTAAAAGGGCTTCTCCTTCTTGCCAGTGAAGTCATTATTATTTGGTGGTTACTCTTTTCAGGCTTTAAAGCTATCAGTATGCTTGGAACTCTTGGTACAGTAAAAACTAAAAAAGTTGTCTGGGATGCTTCTGAGGGAGTATATAATACTCTTTTACCTGATAATTCTATGCTCTACCTTCTATTTGGTGTTTTTGCAATAGTAGCGATTGGTTTACTTATATTTTTATATATCGTTCATCTTAGATCTCTTCGTCACCTCTATGCACTTAATCGTGACAATAAGCATATTCCAACAACGCTGGAAGATTTATCTTCACTATTAGATGATAAACTTTACATTACATTAATGGTTCTTCCACTTCTTGGAATTTTAGCTTTCACTGTTGCTCCGTTAATCTTTATGATTACCCTAGCCTTTACAAACTATGATACTCAACATTTAATTGGTTTTTCATGGACTGGATTGTCTGCATTTGCTCAAGTTTTCCAAGGGGACTACGGAAAAGCCTTTTTCCCACTATTAATTTGGACCATTATTTGGGCTGTAGCTGCAACTTTAACAACATTCCTTGGTGGTGTTCTATTAGCCTTGCTAATAGAATCCAATGGTGTTAAATTTAAAGGTTTTTGGAGAACTATATTTGTTGTAGTGTTTGCCGTTCCTCAATTTGTTTCTTTGCTTTTAATGGGAATGTTCTTAGACGACCATGGGCCTATTAATAGCGTTTTACAAAATGCCCACTGGATTAAAGGGCCAATTCAATTTTTATCTGACCCAATCTTGGCTAAAATTTCAGTTATTGGTGTAAACATGTGGATTGGTATTCCAGTAACAATGTTAGTTTCAACTGCTATCATTCAAAATTTATCGCAAGATCAAATTGAAGCAGCAAAAATTGATGGAGCTAATACTTTCCAAGTGTTTAAATCAATTACATTCCCACAAATATTATTTGTTTTAACCCCAACATTGATCCAACAATTTATTGGTAATTTCAATAATTTCAACGTTATTTATCTTCTTACAGGAGGTGGACCAAATACAGACAATAACTTGGCAAATGCTCAAGCAGGAACAACCGATTTATTAATTACTTGGCTCTATAAACTTACTACACAATCTACAAGAAATTACGCTCTTGCTTCTGCTATTGGTATCATAATATTTGTTATCACAGCAACTGCATCACTCGCTCTATATCGTAGAACTAATGCATTTAAGGAGGGCTAATTAGTGAAATCTTATAAAACTCAGAGAAAACTTTCTCTAACATTCCGTTACCTTTTATTAGTTATCTTAGCTCTCCTTTGGATATTCCCTGTCATATGGATGATTTTAACAAGTTTTGCTAAGAATAATAATACAGGTTTCGTTCAATCTTTATTTCCACAAAACTGGACTTTGGAAAATTATATAGGTATCTTTAATAATTCTCAATATCCTTATGCGCATTGGCTTTTAAATACTTTTATTTTAGCAGTAATATGTGCGGTGGCGAATACTTTTATCACAACAATCATGTCGTACGCACTTTCACGTTTACGTTTTAAATTCAGAAAACCATTTTTACAATTCGCATTAATTATTGGCATGTTCCCAGGAATCATGGGAATGATTGCAATGTATTCAATTCTTAAATCTATTAATATGCTTAATATTTGGGGAATGGCACTGGTCTATGTAGGTGGTTCTGGATTAGGTTTCTACGTGTTCAAGGGTTTCTTAGATACCATCCCTCGCTCTATTGACGAAGCCGCAATAATTGACGGTGCAACTCGCTGGCAAACTTTTATTCATATTACACTTCCTCTTTCTCGTCCAATGATTGTATATACATCTTTAATGGCATTCATCGGACCATGGCTTGATTTCATGTTCTCAAGTTACATCTTAGGTGGTGGAGATCCCAAAATTCGTACAGTGGCCTATGGATTGCAAAATATGATGACAAATTCAAAAGGTTCAAGTGCTACAAACCTCTATCAGTTTATCGCAGGTAGTGTACTGATTGCAGTGCCTATTACAATCTTATTCATAGTTATGCAAAAATTCTACGTCAATGGAATCACAGCTGGTGCAGATAAAGGATAAAAAAGTAAATATTTCATTAACAAGATAAAAAGGGCACTGATAATAATAATTATCGGCGTCCTTTTTATCTCTTCTTTATATTCTAATTATATCCATAAATAAAAATTTTATATGCTATAATTAAGCCGTAATGTCACCAAAATTGGAGTATATAAATTTATGAAAAATTTTTTTATTATCATCTTTGCTATTTTTTCTATTGGAATTTTAAGCAGCTGTAAAACTTCAAGTAAAGATAGCGTTAAAACTAATACTAATCCTCAGCAAGCTATTCAAGGAGAATGGATTTCGTATTCCGAAAGTAAAATCAATCTTCCGAAAACAACGAGTGCTGCAGATGCACATAAACTGCTAGATTTAACCGCATCTACCAGTGAAAAAATCAAGTTTGATAAGAAAAAAGTCACACTTGCTACTAATGAATACGACTATAAGCTAGGTCGACAAATTATTATTGGTTCATACAGTTATGATTATAAGTTAGAACATGGTCAGGATATTTTAAAATTTGATACGACGAGTTCAGATATTGGTGGAAATGTTTATTATCGAGTAGGAAGTAAGCTTGAAAAAGAAAAGACCAAAGAAATTAACGACAAAGAAGCCAAAGAGAAAAAATCAGTGACTCATTTGAATGAAGTTTGGAAAGCAAAAACAGACATCATTGAAAAATCACTCAAGGAAGCAATGATTGGAACATGGTCAGGCCACTTTAAGGCAGTAGCAACTACTGGACAAGGTGTGGCTTGGGCGCCCGGAATGCAAACATTAACTTTCGATGGTGGAACTAATCTTTCATTTCACGCCTCTTCTGATTCTTTGACAAATTTTGACCAGAAAGTAATTCACAACGCTTATGCTTCTTATCAACCTAATGGAATTTTAGGATTAGAACCTTCAGATCATATTCCAGTAGATCCTAAGAAACTTTTAAATATCATTAAAGACCTCACCGCCGAACAAATGTTTAGCCGTATCAAATATATTGCTTTTTCCTATGATGTAACAACTGATACTGGCACGATTTCTCAAAGCTTTTCCCCTTCCGAACTTTCATATAAAAACGGAAAATTATCATTTGATACTGCCTTACTCATCACACAATGTGGTGATGAAGGGGTTCAAATTTCTGGAGATGTTTCTAAAACGGAGTAAAAAAATTGAAAAATAAAATTATCGTAGTAGCTATACTAATAACAACTTTTTTCTCTCTTTCAGCATGTAGCAAACTAACAAAGTCAGAAAGTACACTAATAAAGGGTCAGTGGGAACTCTTACAAGGACCCATACAAGTAAAAAGTAATCTCAAATTATTAGATTTTCCCAATAAGAGTACTTCTATCGTTAATTTCACTAAAGAAAAAAATTATCACTTTAATGAAAAGAAACATGAATTAAGTTATCTCAACTCCTACAAATATCAAACATCTTTTGATATTTCGGGAAACATTTTGACACTAACCAATAAAAAGCAAAAGATGATCTACTATCGGAAAAATTCCGTTCAGTATAAAAAAGCAATAACTCCAATTAAAAATAATATGAATTCAGTTAATGAAGTATGGAAAGCTCAAAACCAATCTTTTTTGAAAGATTATGAAGAGGCTATTGCAGGAGACTGGTCGAATGCCAAAGGAAATGCCCAAGTTAATTTAAATCATGATTCTCCGGATCCTGATGCAACTCTAACCATCTCCACACCTAAATTTCTCTTCTTTGATATTTCCTTTACTGGAGGTGCTCGGGATAAAACGATGTCGGTCAACTTTAAAGACAAAAATATCTCTGATGCTGCAATAAAACTTTCATATTCCGATTTTGACACTCTTTTAGGTCTTGGATGGAATGCCTCAGAAAATTTAAACGGAACAAAAGAAAAAATAAAAAAAATAACTTTCAGAGATTTATTTATGGACTTGGAAGAAGTGACCTTAGCATATAGCATTCCCGACTCAACATTAAGTCAAGAGATTACTGTTTCTGCCTATAGAGCTACAGTTTCATCAAATATCACTCATTTTGATGAGTGCACTATCACAACAAAAGACAGCTCCACAGATCACGAATTTAAAGCTTATTTAAGCCCCGTAGAAACCACAAATTAATATGAATCTATTTTCCCTGAAACTACTTCTAATCCCTATTCTAGTTTTATCACCACTTGTCTTATTGTTAATTGAAAAATTAACTAAAAAAAAATATATTACCGCTAAAAATATCTCAGAAGACGTAATTAAGGCTGACGAGATTGAAGCTCTTGTTTTAGCTGTTCTTAGCTCATGGAATCAGTCAAAACTATATCAAAACAGTCAATTTTACAGTAAAAATTTACTAAAAAAACAGGACAAACATATTGTTCACAATGATATGTATGGAAAAAAAGAATCCATTTTTGATATTCAGATTGAAGGAATAAACAACCTACACCAATTCAAGAATAAAATTACTGCGGAAATTTCCCTTAAAGCGAAATATTCTCTATCTTTTGATGAAAATGATAGCCTTATGTACCTTGTCACCTCAAGGTCAATGTCCAGATATAATGAAATGCTAAAAGATCTCCTGCCTGATAAACAAACATATCAAAAAGACGTACAAAAGTGGGAATTTGTTATTGAAGAAAATCTCTTTAAAGTGAATAAATTCTCATCAAATCTGAAATAAAAAAAGCCCTCTTAAGAATGGCTCTTTTTATTTTAGAAAAGTGATAGAACATCTGAATAGTGAGTAGCAATCATATAAAAACTCACAGCAGCTATTGACCAAGCCCAGACGATGTGTCCAAAAAATTCTGAAAAGTGTTCTGAAAAAGGTTGCTTCCAAGGTTGTGGTACCGTTCTATTAATAGGCATTAACAGAATATGCCATAAAAACCAGATAATAATACCATAAAGAGCCCCCTCGCCTAAGCTTATACCACTCCATATTTGTGATAAGACAACAAAAATAAATGAAAAAACAATTGAAAAACTGAAATGAAGAATCAAGGCAAACCAATACACTTTTTGGTCTTTAGAATACAAAAAGTAAGCATGAGTAATTTTTTGGGGAAAGCCAATTTGTTGCATAAGTTTTTGAGGAGGGTTTGTTTCATCTCGCTCTTTTGTACGAGGAGGAAGAATGGCTTCCCAACCAATTTTTACCATTCCAGAAATTAGTCCAGAAACAATACCAATCCATAAGCAAGGCAATAAAATTCCCAAAAACCAATCCAACGATATATTTTTTACCATTTCAAAATCTCCTTATAATATATAAAATAAAAACTACTCTTATTTTATAAAAAATTTATTATAAAGTGTATTGAATTGTTTGCTCATTAAAAATAAAGATTTATTATCATTAAAGCGAAAGCCAACTTCCACGTTGACCTCTTTCAATAAATTGTTGCGACAACTGAAGATAAAACCTCACAACTTCACTAGATAATTCCTGTTTTCTAGCAAGAGGCGCTAGAGAGTGTTGAAGATCGTTGATTACCTTCGGAGTATAATTTCCCTTTTCTAAATTATTCTTACTCTTCACTAAAACTTCACGTTCTTTGCTATTCAATGTTTTACTAAGAATTAAATCATAAAGTTCTTCTAAGATTTCTGCTTCACTCGCTTTTTTGACCATTTATTCACTCCTTTAACCTTTCAGATAGCTTATTTTATAATTTTCTGATAATATAGTCAATTTCTTCCGAATCTATTTTATTTATTTCTAAATCTTTAGTCAATACTCTCTCTAGTATTTTAGTCATTTTTAAATTAGAATAGATATATAAATAGATTTTGTGTCAAAAAAATCTATAATACTTTATCAAAAAATATTCATTAACCACTAAATAAGAAAGATGATATCAATGGATCAAAAAACTAAAATTATAAATTTCACCGCTCGTACTTTTCGTGTTTTAGTAGCAGTTGTCTTTGGATATACAATTTATGATTTATTTTTCAGAAATATATTAACTCGTAAGATTCATATTTTTTTATATATTGTCACATGGCTAATTTTGTCCTATCTGATTATTCCGAATATCACAAAAATCATCACAACAATTTATCTACCGGAATACTTTATTGGAAGGTCCAGAACTTCTGATGGTGTATTAGGTGATTCGGTAAATTTATTAATTGACGGTTCAAAAGAAGATATAGAAGCTGCTTTTTTAAAAATGGGTTGGACAAAATCAGATAAAATTACTTTAAGGTCCTCTCTCAAAATTATAAAATCAAGCTTATTACATCAAAGCTATCCCACTGCACCCGTTAGCTCTCTCTTTTTATTTTCTAAAAAACAAGACCTCGCCTTTGAAAAAGAAATTGCTGGCAGTCCTAAACAAAGGCATCATATCAGATTATGGGAAACTCCACAAGATTATTACCTCCCTGGGGGAGTAAAGTCTGATTGGGTCTGTGCCGCTTCTTTAGATATTGGTATTAGATTTTCTTTATTTACAGGACAAATTACTCATCGTATTGATGAGAATATAGATGAAGAAAGAAATCTTATCGCAAATGAACTCATCGATCATGGACTAGTTGAAGAAAGGAAGCTATATACTCATTTCACAAATCCTTATCGAAGTAGAAATGGTGGGGGAGATAAGATATCTACAGATGGTTCTTTAGTTTATTTGAAACTTAAATGAATTTTTCTCATATATCATTACTTAACATAAAATAAAAGAAGAATCTAAATAAGATTCTTCTTTTATTTTATGCACTCTACTAGTTTTACAGCGACTAAATTTTTTTAAAATTATTAAAATTTCGAAAAATAATCAATATTTCCATTTTAAGAAACGTTTTAGTTGACTGACCGTCATCAATAAGCTACTCTAAAGATAATAATAACAAGAAGGAGTTAGCCCATATGAATAAGAAAACCCTTATCTCGTCACTACTAATCACCCTTGCTTTTCTATTTTTAAATGTACAAAAGGTCAGCGCAGCTATCGATTATAATCTTTTTAATTACAATTATCCGGTAAGTGCCTATTATCCTAAATCCTCAGATAAAGCCAATGTTATGGGCAGAATAATCAAAATAAATAATGTTAGAAATGATTATTCAGTTTCCATTCCAATGGATGTTTCTCAAAATTCAGAAGGAAAGCTCAACTATTTTGGGTTGACAACTTCTACAAATGCCTATTTTACACATGATTCTGGAAACTCAATCACTAATGCAGGTTCTCTCACTGGTCCAAATACTTTGGTTGGGCCCGGACTTCAAAATCCTGTCAAATTACCAATTCCCAGTAGCACGATAACTATTGATGGGCAAACTTACTATTTTAACTACTATGTTGTTCAGGTGGTCACAGAAAAAGTGATTAGTCCAATCAATGAGGTTCAAGGAAATAATTATGCTCTGCAACCTTTAGACACACTTTACCAGCAAATGCCAACTTCGCTTGGGCATATTATTCTGATAGCCCTGGTGCTATCATTCATTATAAAACGGAAGATGGTACAGAATTATTAACTTCGCCAACTCTTATTGGTGAATCAGGGGATACTATTCCCTCAGAAGTAAGAGATTTCACGGGATATACTTTAGTATCTGTTCCCGAAGAAGATAGTTTTAAAAAAGCACAATTAACTAACTTGACCTATGTTTATAGGAAAAATCCAGTAGCTGCTGCTACTGTAACCGTTAAATATATTGATACGCAAGGAAATTCTATTTCAGATTCTATCCCACTTTCAGGTAATGTCGACCAAGAATACACTACTGAACAAAAAATTATTTCGGGCTACACTTTTAAAGAAGTTCAAGGAAATAAAAGTGGACTATTTTCAACTACTCCTCAAACCGTTACCTATATCTATACTAAAAATCCAATCGAAATAAAAACTGGAACAGTGACTATTAAGTATGTTGATACAAATGGAAATTCCATTTCTGACGAAATTACAAAATCTGGAAATGTAGGGTCTTTATACACTAGCGAACAAAAGAAAATTTTAGGATATAATTTCAAGGAAATTCAAGGAATTGCGGAGGGACAATTTACAATTGAATCCCAAACTGTAACCTACGTTTATACAAAGATTTCAACTCCTACAATAATCAAAACTTCTGTAATTCCACCTAAAACTTTATCAGTAAAAACCCTACCAAAAGAATCTTTACCCGAAACTGGCGATAAATTTTTTGGCTTCACTTTACTTTCAGGAAGTCTTCTAATTCTTGTTAGCACTACCCTTTATCTATTGAAATCTAGAAAATATAAATAATAAAAAAGAGAAGTTATTAGTAACTTCTTTTTTTATTTTGTTTAAAATAATCTTTTAAATTGACACATCGTATTTTTTAGATATAATAGATTTATGGAAAATGTGGAAACTTTTAAAACCCTATCAAATGAATATCGATTGAAGATTCTTACTTTACTCAAAGAACCAAAAAAACATTTCTACAACGAAACTAAAGTAGATGAAGTTGAAACGGGTGTTTGTGTAGGTGAAATCCAAAAATTACTGAACTTAACTCAGTCTACTACTTCTCATTATTTATCTATGTTAGAAAAAGACAATTTATTAATTGCTACTCGCATTGGTAAATGGACCTATTATCGTCGAAATGAGGAGATGATTTCCGATTTTAAAAATTTCATATTAGAAGAGTTATAATTAACTTTCTTTTTACTTCTTCATATCGATATTTCTCGAATTATAGTTTTAATAATCTACTTTCCAAATATAATAATAACAGGATAAAAATATGCCAAATCAATTAACTGATCATGTTACCTTACGTCATGGGGCAACTTTAAACAACCGTATTGTAATGTCTCCAATGCAAACTCATTCTGGTTTAAAAGGTGGTTTCGCTTCTGATGATACTATTCAATATTACTCTGCCCGTTCACGAGCGGCAGGTATGTTAATTACAGAATTCCATTATGTAAGTGAAAATGGTGGACCAGCATATGTGCCAGGATATCCTGAACAATTAGGAGCTTATTCTGACGCTCATCTTGAAGGACTACGAAAAACTGTACAGGCTCTAAAAAAAGATGGAAATAAAGCTATTCTTCAAATTCATCATGCTGGGCGAGCCGCTGTAGGACGTCATGTTAATGGATTAGATGTGGTGGCTCCTTCTGCTATCGATTTTTCTTTCTTAGATTACCCTGTTCGTGAACTCACAATAACAGAGATTGATGATATTATTCTTGATTTTGGTAAAGCCACAAAACGGGCAATTGATGCCGGCTTTGACGGTGTTGAAATTCATGGTGCCAATCATTATTTAATTCAACAATTTTTCTCAAAACTTTCTAATCTTCGCACAGATAAATGGGGTGGTTTACTGAATAAACGAATGGCCTTTCCGCTAGCTGTTGTTAAAGAAGTCAAAGCAATCGTCGATGAATACGCACCTAAAGGCTTTATCATTGGTTACCGTATTTCTCCTGAAGAACTTCATGGAAAAAATGTTGGCTATGATTATACAGAAGCTCTAACACTTATCTCTGAAGTAATTAAATATGAACTTGATTATATCCATCTTTCATTATGGGCAGGATACAATTCTAAACCTGAAAATAGCGAAAAATCTTATGCTGAACTTTTTAAGGAAATTTTAGATGATAAAACAAAACTTCTTATTGTCGGTGGTATTTTTGGGGAGGATACAGCGACTGATGCGATTGAAAACTATGCTGATTTAATTGCCGTTGCTCGTGGAACTTTGATTGATCCCAACTTTGCTAAAAAAGTTACTGAAGGAAAAGGGGACACAATTCTTCATAAGATTAGTCCGGAAACAGTTGAGTATTCTCACTTAACTCCTGGATTACTTGAAGCCTTCAGCCGTGAAGATTCTCTTGGATTACCTCCTTTACCCGGAGGCGAAACTATTAGACACTTGCATACAGGAAAGTATGATATCTAGTTTTTTGATGACTAATATATATTAAAAGCTATTGTAACTTTACAGTAGTTTTTTCTTTTAAAATAAAAAAGTTCCTGACTTAACAGGAACTTTATTTGGAACTCCAATATCCGAGAAGCTCCGTAGAATTTGCTTTTGTACCCCAACGCTAAGAGGTACTTTTATATTATATCCTAGATAGAAAGGTGATTACAAATCATACTGTCGCTTTACAAAAAAATTTTAACAAGCTCTATTATTTAGGCCAATTTTCCTTAAAAAAAGGTTGCTAGAATTCTTTCTTCCTAGTAACCTTTTAATGATATTTTTAATCAATAAGGAACAATCCGTGTTCCTGCTCCACTTTTGACAAAGTTTTCCACATTTTCAAGTGAAGTAATCGTGGCATGCTTACCAGTATTTTCGACAAAAGCAACAGCTGCTGCCACTTTTGGTTTCATAGAACCTGCCGCAAAATAACCTTCTTCTAGATATTGACGCATTTCGCTAACTGGTACAACTCCTAGAGCTTTTTGATTGGGTTTACCAAAATTTAAAAAGACATCACCGACAGAGGTAAAAATAACTAGTTCATCAGCATCAACAAGTTCTGCTAATTTTGCTGCCGTAAAATCTTTATCAATTACTGCTTCGACTCCTTGATATCCCTTATTTTTTTCAATAACAGGAATTCCTCCGCCACCAGATACTGTAACCAAAGCTGATGATTCTAACAATGGTTTAATTGCGTTAGCCTCAACAATTTTGAGAGGTAATGGTGAGGGGACTACTCTTCGGTAACCTCGTCCAGAATCCTCAATCAATTTCCAATCAGGATATTGAGTCTGAATATTTTTAGCCTCTTCTTGGCTATAAAAAGGTCCAATAGGTTTTGTCGGATTTTTAAAAGCCTCATCATTAGCATCAACTACTGTTCTTGTCACTATAGAAACAAATGGAACATCAGACATTCCATTATTAGCAAGAGCTTCTGTAAAAGCTTGTGCCATCCAATAACCGATTTGCCCTTGAGTCATAGCAACAGCTGTATCAAGTGGCATTGCTGGATTTTTAACTGAATTACTTTCAAGTTGTTGCAAAAGTAAATTACCAACTTGGGGTCCATTTCCATGAGTGACGACCATTTCAACATCATTGTCTTTTATTAAAGGCATTAATTGTTCGGCAGTCTTATTAAGTGCCATAGATTGTGCTTGCGCTGTAGGGTCGCTAGTTAAAATAGCATTCCCCCCTAGAGCAACTACAATACGTTTTGCCATTTTCTGTTAAATCCTCTCTACTCCTTATTTGGCTTTAGGTTGTTGTTGAGTAATACAATGGATATTTCCTCCACCATAAACTACTTCAACAGTGTTCACGCCAACTATTTCGCGGTCTGGAAACATCTCTTGAACTTGTTTTAGTGCTAGAGCATCATTTTCATCACCGTATTGTGGTACGATAACTCCTTTGTTTGTAATCAAAAAATTCATATATGAAGCAATACAAATATCTCCATCTTCACGTGGCATTGTTCCTTCAACTGTATCAATTCTAAATTGTTTTTTAATCGTTACATTTTTAGCTGGACAAGTCAATTTATGAACCTTGAGTTGACGTCCTTTAGCATCTGTCATTTGGTTCAAGCGTTTATAAGCATCTTGTGCTGCTTCATAAAAAGGTGACTTCTCATCCTCAGTATAAATGCATGCAACTTCCCCTGGCGCTACGAAGCAAGCAACATCATCCACGTGACCGTTTGTTTCTTCTGGGTCAATTCCATCCCCAAGCCAAAGAATTTTTTCAGCATTCAAATGTTCTTTAAGTTTATTTTCAATGTCCTCTTTGCTCATGTGAGGATTGCGTCCTTCAGATAAAAGGCACATTTCAGTAGTCAAAACTGTTCCTTGACCGTCAACATGGAATGAACCTCCTTCAAGAACAAAATCATCTGTCCGATAAGAGTCAACACGTTCTAATTCACAAACTTTTTGTGCCACTAGATCATCTTGATCCCAAGGAAAATATAGACCATCAACAAGTCCACCCCAAGCGTTAAAAGTCCAGTCATTTGCTCGAAGTTCGCCCTTATCATTAATTACAAAACTTGGCCCACAGTCACGAACCCAAGAGTCGTTGTTAGAAACTTCAAGCACACGCACATCAGCGGGTAATTGATAACGAGCATTTTGATATTGGGATTGTGAAACTAACATTGTTACTGGTGTAAATCTACTAATTGCTTTAGCAACATTAGTAAAGGCAATCTGAACAGGTTTTGCTCCATCACGCCAGTTATCTGGACGTTCGGGCCAGATCATAAAAATTTGATCTTGAGCTTCAAATTCACCAGGCATCCGAAAACCATCTTCTTTTGGTGTTGTACCAATAATACGTTTTGCCATTTTTTCTCTCCTATTTTTTTATTTTTTTAAATTTAATAATTAATCGCAAATTGTAAAATGAAGTTAGCCACCTTGAGTCAAGCAAAAAACATCTGA